>JACKQG010000360.1_pt1 | contig 66867 bp, 42 predicted proteins | sample 8237621 | NCBI WGS metagenome assembly JACKQG01 (sample SAMN15677084, study PRJNA649215) | marine metagenome | biome: marine; feature: Black Sea; material: saline water; isolation source: suspended particulate matter (SPM) from the Black Sea western gyre | collected 2013-06-09/2013-06-10 | depth... | reverse complement strand
TTTTTCCTTCGCCTTCGCCTCAGCCTTCGCCTGCACTTTAGTGCGTTATGGTAATAAGGTAATTGGGTAATAAAAAAATTAGGTGATCTTTAACAATAATATGGATTTTAGTTTTTATTACAACTTTATAGTTCATTTAAAGGACATTCAATACTAATTACCCAATTTACTATTTACCAAATTACCCAGGAGACAGTGCAACATATTGCCTATCAAACAGTTGAAAAATATTGCACTTTTATTAAAAAACAATTAAAGATACAAGTTAAAACATACTAAAAATACAACAGTTAGATTTGATATTTCAAGGATGGTATAGTAATTGCAAAAAATAAGTGCTTTTACAAATTAGCTTATAAATGGATTAAAAGATTGAAATAATAAAAATATTGTGAAGGAGGTGATACAGCAGTTTAATATTGTATTTATTCTGAATTAGAAACTAACAATGCTTTGCTCAATTCGGAAGGAGGTGAGGCCTAAAAGGCAATGGCATTAACTTAAGGCGAAGCGATTATTATTTTCATTCTCAATTCTCAATTAGTCGTTCACAATTCTCAATTAATTTTTGGGGTAACTTGTTAATCCTAATTGTGAATTGATAATTGAGAATAGTGAATTGTGAATGATATAAAATTATTTTCGCTTAAGTTAACGGCATTGGCCTAAAAAGAAAGAGAAATACTAAAAGTTACTGCATTTTTTTGTAACTCTAAAAATCAAATCCCGATTTTCCTTTCGGGATAATTCATTTATTTTAATACTAATTAAGAACCAAAACGGAGGAATCATGAACAAAAAGATTTTGGTTGGATTTTTGGTATTAATGCTAATACCGAGTTTTATTTTTGCGGGTGTCACTGGTAAAATATCCGGCATGGTAACGGATAAAGAAACCGGTGAACCTTTGCCTGGTGTTAACGTTATGCTAAAAGGTACCATGATGGGCGCAGCAACCGATATAAACGGTATTTATATTGTTATGGCTGTTCCGGTTGGTACTTATGCACTCGAAGCAACCTATATTGGTTACAAGAGAATGATTATCGAAAACAACCGTGTTCACCCGGATTTAACGACAGAAGTCAATTTTAAAATGGAGTCAACTGTACTTGAAGGTGAAACGGTAAGTATCGTTGCTGAACGTCCTATCATTAATAAAAATGTAACCAATACTGTAAAGACTCTTTCTGCGGAAGATATCAAGAATATTCCCATGAGAGGCACTAATACGGTCATGAATCTCTCTTCAGCAGCCGTTCAAGATGGTGACGATTTCCATGTTAGAGGTGGAAGAGATGAGGAAAATGTAACTTATGTTGACGGAGTTATGACGACTCGATTGAGAGATGGTCAACATAATGCTCTAAACGTTATCAGTAATGCAATCGAAGAATCAAATTTCCATGCTGGTGGTTTTAATGCAGAATATGGTTTTGCCAATGCTGGTGTGCTGCTCACGACAACAAAAAGTGGTGGTACGGATTACCATTTCAGCATTGAAGGTATTTCCGATGAAGTTTTTCAAAATAGTGAAGGAAAAACTTTGGGAACGCAGTCCTGGGGTTATAATACTTATACGATAACTGCCGGCGGACCTGTTCCTAGAATTCTTGATAATAAGTTGAGATTTTTTCTCGCTGCTGAAAGAAATTTTAATGGTGGCAACGCTACTAACTGGCATGGTATAACACTCGATACAACTCTTACCTCTTATGGTCAGGAATTGCCACTTAAGGTCAATTATGGCGCTGGTCCTTATCCCGGTTATTTCAATAGTCAGTGGGATGTAAACGGAAATTTGAGTTATGCGCCGACTGCATCGATGCGTTTTAAATTTGGTGGAACTTATCATAAGGGCGAAGATCAAAATGGTGAAAGTTGGCATCACATCTTTAACTATCAAAAAGATATGCTCAATAAAAGATGGAATGCCAGCGCTTATTTTAAATTCACCCATCAAGTAAATCCACGAATGTTTTACACCTTGAACATGAACTATTTTTATTATAACGTTGAATGGGGTGATCCGGATCTATGGCATGACATAAAAAAATATGGTGATCCTGCCTATAATGCTGGGAAACGAGATTGGGGCAAAAGCTATTCTTATTATTTATTCGGTATCATGTATCCATCGTATCCCGGGGAAGTCATCTCCGGTTTGGGAAAAACAGCACAAACAAATTACGGTCCAAAATTCGATCTGACCTGGCAATTTAATAATTATAATGAACTGAGAATAGGTTTTCAATATGACTATTATACAATAAGAAGATGGTCAATGGGAAATGGCGGCGCTGAATCAATTTCATTAGGTTTACACAGGCGGGAAATTGATCCTGATAATAAATTAACTGATTATGATATTTTCCGCAATAATTACGGTTACTATGGTTATGACATGTGGGGTAATCCGATCGATGATGATGCAACATATGAAGTAACAAATGACCAGGGAGAAATTATTAAGGTAAGTGGTCATGATGCACCGCGTCATCCGGTTAGAGCTGCTTTCTACATTCAGGATAAAATTGAATTAAAAGATCTTGTACTTAACGCCGGTTTGCGATTTGATTATTTCAGTACAGGTGTTGAGAGCTGGAAGGATCCAGCGAATTTGATTATTAACGCGACGAATCTTATTGATGATGAAAGTTTTGACGATCCAATAACGTATGCACTATTCAGTCCGCGTTTGGGATGGTCATTTCCGGTTACTGATCAGACAGTATTTCATGCCCAGTTTGGGAAATTCATCCAGATGCCACGCGTGGACGATATGTATGACGGACATACTTATGTGGGACGTTTTCTCCAGGGTGGTAATGCTCGCTCGATGCCCAATCCGAATTTAAAACCGATGCAGACAATGCAGTATGAAGTCGGTATTAAGCAACAGGTAGGCAGCAACGCCAGCATAAATGTGACTGTTTTTTACAAGGATATCAAAGATTACATTCAGTTGCGCGTATTCTTCCCTGAAGAAGGCGCTGGATATGCCTCTTATTTCCAGAGACAAAATGTCGATTATGGAACCACCAAGGGTATGCAGTTCACATTCAATCTTCGCAGAACAAACCGCATCAGCGCATCTGTGGACTATACCTACTCCAAAGCCATGGGAACCGGCTCTAACAGCGGTAGCCATTTTGATATTGCCTGGCAGGATAGCGAGTTGAGATTCCCGACCATCATTATGCCACTGGATTACCACCAGGAACATGTTGGAACTGTCAATATTGACTTCCGTTTGACGAAAGACGACGGTCCAACCTTCTTTGGTTTTAAACCTTTGGCAAATCTCGGCATCAATATGCTCTATAGTCTGCACAGTGGTTCTCGCTTTACCAGAATTGAACCAGGTCCAAGAGGATTGTTCTCACAGAACGGTCCAAGACCGGTCGAATCACTCAATGCATCGGTAATGCCGTGGTATAATCGTATGGATTTAAAAATTGACCGTAGATTTGAAATCGGTCAATTTAGCTTTAAACCATACCTTTGGGTTTATAACCTGTTTAATATCAAAAATGTTACCGGTGTTTATGACCAGACTGGCGATCCACATGATAATGGTTGGTTTCTCACCGAAGATGGAAAAGCCTGGTTAGAGATAAATGGTGAAGGTGGAAAATATCTCGCCTACGAAGATTTAAGCGATGGTGGTGCGAGAGGTCTTTCTACACCAAGAATTGTACGATTCGGTCTTTTAGTTGAATTTTAAGTCTAATAATTTTTAGTAAATTTTAATTTAATAATATGCGATTTTCTTTTCAGGAGGAAAAGCAATGATAAAAAAAATCATCCCTGGATTAACACTGTTCCTTATTTTGCTATTGATCGCTTCTATGGCGTTTGCATACGAAGGAACAAATAATTCGGGAAAAAAATTAAATAAAACTTTGACAAAACGCGCTGCAAAATACATTGATGTCAATCAAATTAGAAGCGTGGTGATGAATAACGGAACCTTTACCAGGAGTCCGATTTCAGGAAACTCGGACATGGAATGGCCAAAAGGTTCGGGTAAAATGATATGCTTTAATGCCGGTATCTGGATTGCTGGTAAAGTGAATGACATAATCAGAACAGCATGTTCCGATTATAACGTTGAGTTTCAGCCCGGCAATATTCTCGAAGATGGAACTGCAACTGATCCATCAAAAGAAGAATACCGGGTTTACAAAGTCCACAAAGATTATCCCAATGGAGATGCAGATGTACCTGCAGGTGTCGGCGCATTAGAATTAGATACCTGGGCAGACTGGGAAACATTCGCTGAACAACAGGGCGCTCCACCGGTTCAGGATGAAAATGGAGACTGGATCGGATTTGGCGATGAGATGTTATATGCTGTTATGAACGACCTGGATGTTAATCTACATAACGGCTGCTATAATACATTGCCAATCGGTATTGAGCTTCACCTGTTAGTATTTGCGTTCGACAGATCAGGCGCTCTTGGAAACACCATATTTATTAAATACACGGTAATAAATAAAGGTGAAGATGACTTACAGGAAGCCTATGTTGGCTCTTGGGCAGATGTGGATAACGGTGATGCTAATGATGATCTCATCGGCTATGATCTGGATTTGGGAATGAGCTATTGTTATGGTGGTAAGCCCATCGATGCAACTTATGGTTCTCGTCCTCCTGCTTTAGGTTGGGATTTTTTCCGAGGTCCTATCGTCGATTCCCCGGGTGATGTAGCGGTACTACCTGACGGAACTGAATTTCCCGATAAGAAAATTTTGGGTGCAACTTCCTTTAATAAATATTACAATACTACGGGACCATTTAGTGATCCGAGTTATACTGCACAAGGAGCAGAAGAAGTTTATAATTTCTTAAGTGGAACACAAAAGAATGGTGAGCCCTGGATTAATCCTTTTACCGATGAAGTAACTACCTTCCTCAACACGGGAAATCCTGTCGATGGTACGGGGTGGTTGTCAACAGAAGAATTTCCACCTGCTGACATTCGAATGTTAACCGGTGCAGGTCCTTTTGTGCTTGCAGTAGGCGATACGCAGGAAATTGTTTTGGGATGTGTAATCGGACAGGGTTCTAATCGACTCAGTAGCATTGATGTGCTAAGATTTTACGATCAAGAAGCACAACAAGCATATAACCTTGGTTTTAATGTTCCCAGTCCACCGCCAGCGCCCCTGTTAACAGTTTCTGAGTTAGATAGAAAAGTGTTGGTACAATGGGAAAATAATGCCGAGAATTTTGAGTCTAGTTATGCATTCGAAGGTTACAATATTTACATCGGTTCGTCATCAGCAGGACCCTGGACACGGGTAGCCACTTATGACATTCAGAATGATTTGGATGTAATTTTACAATCAACCTACGATATCAATACAGGACTGATCCTGAACATGCCTGCGGCGTATGGAAATAATTTGGGTCTGAAGTATCGTTATCTGTTTGAAAAAGATCATAACGATTTAACAATGGCAAATGGACATCCTTATTACATTTTGGTTACCTCCTATGCTTACGATCCCAACAGTCTTCCAAATGTGCTTGAAAGCAGCTTTAACGTAATGACTGTAACGCCTCACCAGGCTCGACCCGGTGTGGAATATAGTCATGAAGCATATTCAGAAGTAGCAGTACAGCATACAGCAGGTGAAGCAGATCTATCAAAATATAGAGTATGGGTTCAGATTATCGATCCTTTAAGTGTTGAAACTGCTGATTATAAAATTACTATCAATGAGGATGGAACCTGGACACTTTGGAAAAATGGAGTTGAAGTTTCCGGATACATTAATGTTGCCACCTATGGTATTGATACTAATATTGAGTATCGAACATTACCAGATAGCATGGATTTCTTTATCGGAATGACAATGGATTTTGATGAAGCAACATTGTATTTTGAACCGGAATCGATAGCCGGAAATGAAGAAATAATTGACGGTTTTTCCAGTCCATCTGAGCTTGGCGGGCGTGTCACAGACCTTGCAATTGATGGTCAATTTAAAAAAGGTACCCGGGATCCCAATCTTATTTACAATGCGTTGGAATTAAGATTTACCGGTGTGATGGATTCATCTACAATGGAAGTGACTTCAGGCGGACAGTTAGCAACCTTATTATTCAGTTTTGGTGATCCAGCAAAATTTATGCCGCAACATCCGGCAAATCCGAACCCGGGATCCAGGGACCCTTTCCTGGTAAAAATTCCGTTTGAGGTTTGGGATGTTGAAAGAAACGTTCAGTTAAATGCCTCATTCACTGATGGAACTCAAAAGATTGCTGAAATTGATTCAGGTACGTTTGTTCCGACCTGGGCGCCTCGCGGTAATTGCGTGGTTTATGTCGTCGCATCCGAATACGATGAACAAATCCATAATAATGGTTTCACAGGTCAGGATACAATGGCAACCTGGACATTTCAATTCACTCCGGAAACTGTCTGGCGCACCGGAGACATTGTTAAAATCAATATTGCCGATCCGGATACATTTCCGAAACCTGTTGTCGCTGGTGTTGAAGAATTCTCTTTTAGCCTCCAGGGTGAAACAATAAATATGAGCAATGTTAAAGAAAAGTTGGATCTTATTAATGTATATCCAAATCCATATTTAGCATATAATCTTTTAGAGACCGGACTTCATCAGGAACATGTCAGGTTTATCAATCTTCCCGAACAATGTACAATAAGAATATTCTCTATTTCAGGTCAATTGATCAGAACAATTGAACATAATGATCCAACGAGTTTAACTCATAACTGGAATCTACGAAATGAGAATAACTTACCGGTCGCGAGTGGATTTTATATTGCTCATATCGATGTACCGGACATTGGTGAGAAGATTATAAAAATGGCTATTATTTTTAGAAAACAGAGGCTGAAAAATCTATAAGAAAAATTTTTCATAATGTTACAATCGTAACTATTTTGAAATTAACTTGGAGATTAAAAGATGAAACTAAACAAAATATTAATTTTAATAGTTATTATTGCTCTGGCTTTTAGCGTCACTGCATTAATGGCTGGCAATAAAGATAAAATTGGCGGCGCTGGTGCACAGCAACTGTTGATTCCGGTTGGTTCTCGTGGGATTGCCATGGGAGGCGCTTATAATGCCATGGTAAGTGGAAATGAGGCTATCTTTTGGAATCCAGCCGGTTTATCTGCATCAGAGGCAACAGCTGAGGCGACCTTTAGCAACCTGCGATGGATCGCTGATACGCAAGTAAATTATTTTGCGATATCTTCAAAAATGGGAAGACTAGGCTCCATTGGTATTAGCGCTAAAATCTATGATTTTGGTGAATTTGAACAAACAACCGAATTTGAAACCGAAGGAACGGGTATTATGGTCTCTCCAACTAATATGGTCCTTGGATTGACTTTCTCTCGTCAAATGACTGACCGTATTTTCTTTGGTATTAATGCTAAAATTATATCGGAAAGTTTTATGAGAATGAGTGCCTCTGGTTTTGCCCTGGATATTGGTGTTCAATATATCAGCAGCGCGGGAATCAGAATGGGTTTAACCCTGAATAATTTTGGTGGAATGATGCAGTATACAGGCGAGGATTTACAGCGTACTGTTGATCTGCCTTTTACGGAAGCCGGTACCCAATCAATTGATTTGAGACTTGAAGCGCAGCAATTTGAACTCCCCAGTACTTTTGAAATTGGTATTGCCTATGATTATCGCATAAATGATCAGAATACAATTACCTTAGCTACCAATTATAAAAACCAGAATTATGGTTTGGATGAAGTGATGGGTGGCGTTGAGTATGGTTTCAACGATATGTTTTTTGTCCGTGGTGGTTACGGACAATCGCCTGAAGGTGGTGCAGATGACAATATTTTTGGTTTTACTGCCGGTGCAGGAATAAAATATTCGCTCGGCGGTAGTTCAAAAATTCTTGTTGACTATGCTTATCGTGATACAAAATGGTTTGAATCAAATCAATGGGTTACCGTATCTGTGATGTTTTAATTAACGATTAAGTTGTTGAATTGTTTTTTGAAAAGGATTGGCGTAAATTAATAAGCGTCAATCCTTTTCATTTTTTTAACCTACAAAAAGTATATTGGATATGAAAAAAAATATTTTAATTTGTTGTCTGTCTGTTTTTCTAAGTTTGCTGATTTCTACTATTTTATTTAGCCAACAAAAGCTTTCTCTAAATATGGATATCTGTCAATATAGATTTAATCCCGATTCTTCATTAATCGAAATTTATTACAGCTTACTGCCAGCAAAGGAAAATTCGCCTGAAAGCTCCGCCTTTGTTTTAGAACTACGCATAACAGAAAACCAAAAACCCGTTATAAATAACTTATGGAAAGTGCAAGCAGAAAAACAGGGTGAAGAGGAAGAACAAACTCAAATGATCGTAGATGCGTTGCGCTATCTGCTAACGCCTGGGAGTTATGACTTAAAATTAATTGCGAAAAATATATTACAACCCAACGACATTGACAGTGTTGAAATTTCAAATTTGAAAATCAAATCATTTGGAACTGAAAATGTTCAAATGAGTGACGTTGAAATATCACAGAAAATTATTCCGGTAAATCCTGCCAATAAAAACAAGTTTGATAAAAATCGTTTCAATGTTACTCCATTTCCTTTGAAGGTTTTTGCTAAAGAAAATTCTGATGTTTATTACTATTTTGAATCGTATAATTTAAAACCGATTCTTAAACAGAGTATTTTTAATATCAAAAGAGTAGTTTTTGATGTGAACGGCTTACCTGTTCCGACTATACCAGCTTATAGCAAGAAGAAGCGGCTGCGTGGTATGGATGATGTTGAAGTGGGAATGTTTAAAATCTCTGAATTACCCACCGGAAAATATTACTTAAATTTTGCAATACTCGACTCAAATTTGTCTGAAATATCATCTACGACCACATCATTTTATGTGCATAATCCCGATGTACAAGTTGTTGATAGAAATAGTTTACCAATTGAAGCACAAATGTCCGGCAGTGAGATCGCTTTGCTTCCACAAGAAAATCTGGAAATAATGATAAAAGCGACAAAATACCTGGTAAACGATGAAGAAGCAAAAATAATAAATAAATTAGTTAATGAAAATGCGAACAGGATTTATTTGTATCGCTTTTGGAAAGAACGGGATAGCAATCCCAACACGCTTGCTTTGGAAAGTTATCGGGAAATGTTGAAAAGAGTCCAATTTTCAAATGCCAATTTTGCCTCTATGCAAAAAGCAGGCTGGGAATCGGACCGGGGCAGAGTGTTGATAAAATTTGGTCAGCCATCAGAGATCCAGTATTATCCCAATGTTGCTGAATTTAAAGAATTTCAAGCTTGGGGTTATGATAATATTGAAAGCGGCGTTGTATTTATCTTCGGAGTGCTTGGCGCATTTGGCAACCTTCAATTAATCCATTCAACGAAAACCGGTGAACTGCGAAACGATTTTTGGTTCGATCTGCTGAAAGTTTCCGCAGGTCAAACCGGTATGCAACAAATGGAACAAGGGATTTCAAACAGAAGTACATTAAGAGAAATTTTTCAGCGGAACAATTTGGAATTACCGCGCTATTTGAAATAAAACGATATTTGAGGAAAGCTTTCCTAAACCTTCTTATCCATTAAAATTTATGATTGAAATTATATCCATACGTTTTGAATTAGTTAATGCATAAATAATGAAGATTTTGGAAAGCTGAATCAAGTTTCATCTGTTTCAATTCCACCAATTTTAATGTTTTTTATTTGCAAAAGAAAGTCTTCAACTATGTTTTGTGAAACAGAATAATCAATCCACTGGTATTCATAAGCTTTACAAACTCGTTTGTTTAAGCATAGTCCTCGAAGCTTCTTATTTGAGAATAATTCATCAATTAATTGGCTGCTGATTTCTGCTTGCGTGAGTTTGTAGTTTAATGTTAACGAGGTCGGTTTTTGGGTGGTATCTTTTGCAAAACCGTTTTTTTGTAGCCCAGGATTCGATTTGAGATGATTGAGCAATCTTACTAAACGAAATAAAGTGATTAAATCTTTACGTGAGAAATTCTTTGTTTCAACAGGAATTGCCGTTGACCTGTAAAAAGAATAATCTTTGCCTGAAATTAAATTATTTTTAACACAATTTGAAAATGTTTTTGAACCGGGTGGTGGATAAAAAATACTTGGACCGATTAAAACAGGTAATTCAGCTAAAAATATTATATCGTCCAACATTTGATTTAAGGTATCTTCGGGAAGACCAAGGATGATGTAAACGACAACTTTTAAGCGGTGTTTTTGCGCCCATTCCACTACTTTCAAAAATTGTTGTCGTGATTGATAACGATTGACTTTTTTCTGAACCTCCGCACTTCCACTGACTAATGGAATATTTAGCCATTCAAAGCCAGCGTTCTTCATTAATTGCACCAATTCTTCATCCAACGAATCAGCCATCAATCCGTTCATGGCTGATAAACGTAAATTATGTTTTTCAAAACGAGTGATTATTTCTTTGAATAAAATTTTTGCCCTGTTCTGATTTATTGTTAAATTATCATCCTCGAAATCAAACTTTTTCACACCATTTTGAATACACTGGTTCATTTCTTCAATTACTGATTCAATTGATCTAAACCGTACTTTTTTTCCCATAACACCTGCAACTGAACAAAAGTTACAATTTTGCGGACAGCCTCGTGATGTCAAAATCATTCCCATTTTATTTTTAATTTCAGGATAGGTGATTTCATCAAGGTTTTGAACAAAGCTTTTTGCTGGATTTATTATGACTTTATTTCCATTTTTGTAAGCAATCCCATCTATACCTTTCAGTTGATTCAATTGGTCTGAAAAAAGAAGGTTAGTGAGTTCAACTATTCTTTGTTCCCCTTCGCCTAAAACAACATAATCAATGAATCCTGATTTTAAAACACTTTCAGGAACAGTAGTTGCATGATGCCCGCCAGCCACAATCGGGACTTTTGGAAATATTTGCTTGCACAATTTTGCTGTTTCAATTGCTGTTTCACAATAAGGTGTAAAGTTAATCGAAATTCCAATCAAGTCCGGATTAAATTTCCTAACTAAATCACCAATCTCCTGTTGGCTCATTCCAAAGCGGCGATAATGTGTAAATAACTTAAATGGACTTAAATCATTAGCAGGGTAGAATTCTTTGAGATGTTTAAAATTATTTGGGATGGGAATTGTTCGTTTGCTATTTTTAGAAAGACAATCGAGCAGAAAAGTTTGAAAGCCAGCCTTTTCCAGTGATGCTTGTATGTATTTCAAACCTGTCGGCTTTTGTCGTATTTCTGTTTGATAGAAATCTTCAAATGAAGGGTTGATGAGTAAGATTTTTTGTAACATTGATGAGCTTTATTTAAAAGAATAAATGGGAGATTGGGTAATTAGTTAAATAGGTAATTGGGCTGGTAATAATAAAATTACATTTTGTCCTTATTGCCAAATAACCCAATTACCTATTTAATAATAACCAATAAATGAATCACCAATAATTAAGATCTTCTTGATTTTGCTGCACACTCTCAAAGTTAATTTAATTTCTATTTAAAAAATTCAAAATAGATGAATCTTTTTATAAAAATTATTAAACAACCTCAAACTACTGATTTAAATACAAACCAGCGTCAGGACCTACCGGCAATCCTAAAAGTATCCAAATACTAAGCAGAATAGACCAAAAAATCATAAATATAATTGTATAGGGCAACATAGTAGCAATTACAGTCCCGATCCCTGCTTTTTTATCATATTTTTGAACAAATGCAATAATTAGAGCAAAGTAAGACATCATCGGAGAAATGATGTTCGTAGTGCTGTCACCGATTCGATAAGCTGTTTGAACGAGCTCTGGTGTGAATCCTAATAACATAAACATAGGGATAAAAACAGGAGCCATAATTGCCCACTTTGCCGATGCACTACCCATAAACATATTGATAAATCCAGAAAGGACGATAAATGAAAGCATTAACGGAATGGCTCCTAATCCTAATGATTTCAAAAACGTTGCTCCCTGGATTGCAAAAATAAGACCTAAATTGGTCCATTTGAAATACGAAACAAATTGAGCAGCAAAAAATGCCAGCACCAGGTAAATAGCCAATGTTTCCATGGCTTTTACCATGCCTTTGATCACGTCTTTATCATTTTTATAGGTACGAGCGCCAACTCCATAGGCGACACTCATAAAAAAAGAACCAAGAAAAATGAAGGCAATGATTCCTGATAAAAATGGGGATCGTAAAATACCACCCGTCTCCGGATTTCGCAAATATCCATCGCCAGGAATAACTCCACCAAGTATCATTATGGTAAATAAGGTGCCTGTTATTAAAGCAAATAAAAGCCCACGCTTTTCATCTTTATTTAAGCGATCTAATTTTTCAGCGGCAATATCTCCCTCGTATGTTCCAAGCCGGGGAATAATTATTTTTTCGGTAACCCATGTTCCTCCCAGGGAAATGAAGAATGTAGAAACTGCCATAAAATAATAATTAGCGGTTGGATTAACTTCATAACCGGGTATTATTATGCGTGCTGCTTCTTCTGACAATCCTGCCAATAGCGGATCCACCGTACCGAGTAATAAATTGGCGCTATAACCACCAGACACGCCGGCAAAAGCAGCAGCCAATCCGGCTATTGGATGTCTTCCCACTGCCAGAAAAATCATTCCCGCTAACGGAACTAGTAAAACATATCCAATTTCAGATGCTGTATTTGAAATTACACCAGCAAAAACAATAATAAATGTTAACATGCGTTTAGGGGCAGAAAGTACCAATAACCGTAATGTTGTGCCAATTAATCCGCTGCTTTCAGCCAGGCCAATTCCGAGCATAGCCACCATTACAATACCCAACGGTGCAAAACCTGTGTAGTTACTAACCATTTCTGTAATAATTCGATGAAGTCCGGGAATAGAAATTAAATTTACAGCTTGGATTAATTCACCTGTTGCAGGATGCTCTACCGTTACATTTAGTTTATGTGCTATCCACGATAATAGAATTACCAGCAATGCGAAAATAGCAAATAATGTAGCCGGGTGAGGTAATGCATTACCAACTCGTTCAATATATGAAAGAAGTTTATCAGTAAATTTTTGATCCCATTTGTATTTTATTTTAATCTTCATTCTTTTTTCCTGATTAACATAATATTTATTTTTTCCTTCGCCTTTGCCTATGCCTTCACCTGCACTTTAGTGCGCTAAGCTTTCCTTGATTTTGCAGCAACATTATACAAAAACCAACCCAATGCGGAAAAAGCAATTACTGACACAATTTGTCCTAACCATTCAGTTGAATAATGGATTTCAAGAAATTTTGGAGCTTTTGAAAGCGTTACAGCGAACACAGCAATAACCACTCCCATTAAACCTTCACCGGCAATCAAACCGGAACCTAACAATACGCCCTGATCTTTACCCTTTTCTTCAGAATTAATTCTGTATTTCTTTTCAACAATGTGTCGGATCAATCCGCCAATAAAAACCGGGGTCATTGTGTACAGGGGTAAATACATACCAACGGCAAAAGGCAGCGGGGGAATTCTAAAAAGCATAATCGGAATAATGAAAGCAGCTCCAATTCCGACAAGATCCCATCTTAAATTACCTCCTAACACACCATCGAGCACAGTTTTCATTAATGTTGCCTGGGGTGCAGGGAGCGCATCAGATCCAAAACCATAAGCTTTACCAAGATAATATACAGCGAGACAGACAAAAAATGCTGATCCGATCGCGCCAATGAGTTCACTCATTTGTTGTTTACGAGGCGTCGCGCCGATAATATACCCGGTTTTCAAATCCTGTGAAATATCACCGGCAATAGATGCAGCAATACAGACAATTGTACCAATAGTAAGCGCGGTAACTTTTCCGGATAGATCAGTCCATCCGATTAATTTAAAAATAAGTCCGGTACCTAACAGTGTAACGATTACCATGCCGGAAGTGGGATTAGATGAAACACCAATCAATCCTACAATTCGAGAAGAAACAGTCACAAAAGCGAATGCAAAAATGGCAATGGCTATCGCACTAAAAAATCTCATCATTAAGAATGTATTTTGACCAATAACTCCCGGAACAGCAGTAATGACAAAAATAACTAATGAAATTCCAATTAAAACATATTTTAAATGGAGGTCTTGTTCAGTTCTTAATTTTGCTTTATCCAGGGTCGTGGCACTGGATTTAATTTCCTTTAAGCCAATTTTAAGCGATTCAATCATAGTAGGAATTGATTTAGCTACTGTGACAATCCCCGCAGCTGCTACAGCCCCTGCACCAATAATTCTAATATATGCTTCCCATATTTGCTTGGCGCTCAACTGTCCGATTGTCGTAATTCCATCAGCTAAACCTCTTGATTTAAGATACACTAATGTATCTGCCAATATCGCGCCATCGCCAAATTTATGAGCAATAAATGGGATAATCACTACCCAGGAAAGTAAGCCGCCACCGACCATAATGGCGCCAATTCTGATACCCAATATATAACCAACTCCAATAAGCGCGGGAGTTGTTGAAACACCTATTTGAGCTTTTTTTAATAAGGGAAGATTTAATGTAATTTTATCCGGCCATAAATAAAACAGTTTGATTAAACTTTTGTACAAGGCTCCGAGTCCCAATCCAATAAATACGTTTTTGGCAGATGAGCCTCCCTCCGAAGCTGCAATCAGTACTTCTGCACTGGCAGTACCTTCCGGGTAGGGTAAATTGTAGTGTTCTCGAACAATTAGGAACCCTCGTAAAGGGATCATAAAAAGTACACCGGTAACACCGCCTAACATAGCAAGAATCGTCATTTGAAATAACGATGGGTCAACATCAACTCCCAGTTCTTTTGACCAGATAAAAAGCGCTGGAATGGTGAAAATGATTCCTGATGCAAGCGAAGAACTTGCAGATCCTGCTGTTTGAGAAATATTACATTCAAGTATGGTAGATTTTCCGAAAATGGGAGTCAACACACGCAGAATTGCTACCGATACAACTGCAAGAGGAATTGCAGTACTGATTGTGAGTCCAACCAATAAACCGAGATAGGCATTGGCGCTTCCGAAAATAGCTCCTAATATCACGCCTAATATTATAGTTTTTGCATTAAAATCCTTTAGTTTTCTTTCTGCAGGAATAAAAGGTTTAAATTCCGCCATAGGCACCTTCCTCATTTAACTTTAATAAATTATTAGAATTAGTTTGTTGCTGATTTTGAACACGCAATTTATTAATTTATTATAAATTAAGCAAGGGAAAAAATAAAAAAAGGTAATTTGGTGATTAGTTTACTGGGTAATTGGGAATAATAATACTGATAAATTATTTATTACCCAATTTCCTTATTACCAAATTACCTTTCAAATGGTCTTTTTGTGAATTTGACTGTTTAGGTAGTAGTTTATGTAGTAACTGAATGGAAGCACATCACTTAAGCAGAACACAGGAACCTAATTTAGTCCCTTCAATTGTTTTTAGTTTGAAGAAGTATAAACCATTTGCAGCTGGATTTCCAAAAACATCTTTTCCATCCCAGGTTGTTTTGTGTTCCCCTGGTTCTTTTAGCTCATCAATAATTGTCCTGATTTGTTGTCCAAGTGTGTTAAAAACAATTAGTGATACATGGCTGCTGCGAGTTGTAGTAAACTTTATATTTGTAGCAGGATTAAATGGATTGGGATAGGCGGGGCTCAATCCAAATTCCAAATCATTTATAACCAACTCTGATACTTCTGATGGAAATGGCGGAGCAACTATTTCAATGAAAAATGGTTTATAATTCTTTGCAGACACGGCTAATTTAAAATTTGATATCGTGAACGTAGAATCGAAGATAAACCAACTATCACCGTTATCATCGCTAACCAATGTCTTCACTATTTCACCGTTAGACGATAGCGTCACTTTAGAATCTGCAACTCCGGTCTGGATTTGAAAGTTATCTGTAATGGGATCAGGATAAGCAATATTTTCAAATTCAAGAATTTCATTTGTCCAAACAGTCATAGCTGCATCACCAAGCACATTGCAGCCATAAAAACACCATCTTAACGCGCCGGGCTCCCATTGATCCGGGAGCGTGACAAAAGGCGCTGAGCTGATCCGTGACCAGGTATGTGCGGCGCCAATAGTGTTAATCTCTTTATCATAAAGCGCATTGAGAAATTCACGATGTAAATGTAAACTTGGCCCTTCGGTTTGTCCTTCATTGAACCAGCCATACCTGGTATTTCCAACGAACGCAACAGCGAATTTTTCTATTTCCAACATTTTTTCCGCAATGCAATCATCACCATTGGAATCAATTAAGTCAACAGCTGCAGCGCTGCAACCGTGTGAATAGACAATTGGATTGAGATGATTCACGCCATCAACACTATTAAAATTGCTATTGGTAATATCGTATTTATTCATCCTTGCCATGTATCCAGCGCTTGTATGACCGCTGTGATGGATGATGTTGTATCCGTCATTTACAGCTTGAAACAGATCGCCGGTTTGCCATTTTCCGAGCATCCGGTCATAAAGGTATGTGAAGTCTAAATCGTTTGGCATTCCGTTTGTAAAATAGCCATTATCATTTTTTCCCCCGATGAGCAAATCCAAATAATCGGAGCCAAATGATAGGGGATCATCATACAGCTTTTCACCAACCATTAACATTTTTGTGGCATCTTTTATAACCGGATAATTTTGGTAATTAATTATTTTATTAATTATAGCGCTTATCTCATCGCTGTTATCCGCACAAATTCTGGCGACATATAATTCAGGCAGCAGGTCATCTTCACCGGGTTCACCCCACTTCGCATTATCATTTTGATTCCAATTTCCATCAAGCGCAGAATAGTACAGATCAGTGGGGATAGCCGGACTGCTGATTGTATTTCCACCGGATAAAACTTCACAATAAAAATTGCGGATGGGAACTTGTTGTTGACCATTTTCATTTGTGTCAGCATCACCAGCTAAAAGAACAAAAGAAATGCCGTTTAGCTGGTATTGTTCGATTATATAGTTTCTGATTTTTTCTTGTTCATCGATGCCTGTCGAAGCTGAATAAATATCTTGAAGTGAAACAATCTTTGTCTTAACTCCCAATTCATTGTGGAAAAGTCTTAACGGTTCATAGTCATCAATAAAATCGTTGATTGTTATTATTAAATAATCATAAAAAGCAGAAGTTACTTTGCAGGGATATTGAGAAATTGCTTTGTCAAAATTATGAACAAAGTTTGATAATTCATTTTTAATTTTTGGGGAATAATGATAATAATCAAGCGCTTGAATTGCTTTGATGTCAAAATCTGTTTCCAGCGTAACGATGAGCTCTTCATAATAATAAACGATCGAATCCGCCGGGATATATTCAATTGGGCTGAAATAAGACAAGGCTATTGAGTGACCATGAAAAAAATGTGTGGTTAGTTCCGGAAATGAATTTTGTAGTACATTTTTACTATTATAAAGCTGTTGATTAAACTGGTGCTCATTCGAAGAAAAACCTGATCTTGTTGGATATTGTTTCGGAGAAAGAAAGTAACTTCCATTTAATCTATTGTTGTTTTTTAATTCAAAACTGATGGATTTGGCAATATTGCCAGGTGGCAGTAAAATTGCAATGGGCAACACAGGAATTGTTGGACCTCCGGTTACACCAGTTTGGTAACTATTTTCATAAAATAAAATATCACTGCCATCTTGCTGTTTTCTTATCCCTGGTTTTTTCAATAAATATTTTGTCCGGATTTGTTCTGCATGACCAGATCCAGCGGAAAAAACAATTAGTGCAGTTAGAAAAAAACATAAATAATTTTGAATGATTTTTCTCATTACCTGGTGCTTTCTCTTTATTTATATTATATTTTATGATTTTTTAAAATTGAAATAATTTGTTATCCCAAAGAAGAGAAACCAATACTAAATAGGTGAGAATGGCTTTGTAAACGATGCGAGTTTTTAGCACCGCTTAAATAAGGTGATAGGGAAATTAGGAATTTATACTGATGAATTTTTTAATACCCAATTTCTTTCCCGCCAAGGCGGGACCAAATTACCTTTCAAATGCATTTTTTTGAATTTGACTGTTATGGTACTATTCCAGACATATCCATGTGCAAAAACAAGCACTTTTGTGGTAATAAAAGACTATTCCCAACAAATTAAAAAAATAAAATATAATAAATAGAATGGTGTGGTGTAAGTTAGTGCGTTCCTTTTAATCCCGCGTTAAACATTATGGTTTTTAAATGCAGCGGGATAACCTGTGAATTATTCAGGTTACAATTCAACTTGTAACTTTATTGAATGTTACTTACAATATAAAACGTAAAAAATTAAAAATCAAGTAATTTTAATGAATGATAACATTTGTTTCAGATTTTTAATAAAGTTACAATTGCTGGTTGATACAAATTGGATGAGATTGTTTAGTTAAACAGAAAAAATAGTAATGAAAAAAAAGCACTGCGTAAACATCAAATTTGGTTTTGCTGAAAAAATTTCTATTGCTATTGTCGGAAATATTTTTTAAAATATGGAAATTTAAATCTGCAAATTTAAAGAGGTAATAATCTTGGTTGATTACTCAAATAACATCAGAAAAAAAATATTCTCTCAATTTCCAAAGGTTGATAAATTGATTGAGACTGAAACCATAAAATCGTTAATTCAAAAGTATCCTCGAGATCTGATCGTTGATTTTATCAGGGACATCTTAGACGAGTTGCGGAATGAAATATCTCAAATGGAAGAAAAGAAGTTGCTAACTTTTGCTCTAAAAAAAGAGGAGATCATTTCGATTATCCAGGAAAAGCTTGTTCTTTCTTTAAAACCAAAATTGCGGCGTGTGATCAATGGCGCCGGTATCATTCTGAATACCGGGCTGGGACGCGCGCCTTTAAGCAAACAGGCGCAACAAGCATTGATTGATGTTACCAATGGTTTTTCTTCTGTAGAAATTGATTTGCCTTCAGGCCTCAGGGGGAATCGTCATGATTTAGTGGAAGATCTGCTGGTAAAATTGACCGGTGCAGAAGCTGCTGCTGTTGTAAATAATAACGCTGCTGCGACAATGTTGATACTAAATACGCTATCACTTGGGAAAGAAGCTATTGTTTCCAGGGGAGAGCTAATTACTATTGGCGGTTCATTTCGTATCCCGGATATCATGGAAAAAAGCGGCGCAATAATGAAAGAAATCGGCACAACAAATCAAACCAAAGCCTGGGAATATGAAAATGCTATAAATGAGAATACCGGACTGCTGCTCAAAGTCCACACGAGCAATTATAAAGTTGTCGGTTTTGTATCAGAAACATCGCTGCAGGAATTGGTGGAGATTGGTGTAAAACATAACGTGCCGGTAATGCACGACCTGGGAAGCGGCATGCTGTTTGATCTCAGCCAATATGGACTTCCAAAAGAACCTGTTGTAAGTGAAAGTATTAAAGCAGGAGCCGATGTTGTCTCATTTAGCGGCGATAAGCTTTTGGGGGGACCACAGGCAGGGATCATCGTTGGAAAGAAAAAATATATAGATTTGATTAAAAAGAATCAACTATCTCGTGCGCTTCGCTGCGGGAAATTAACTTTTGCTGCATTGGAAGCGACTCTGCGTCTATTCTTTGATCAAGAAAAACTAATAAAATCTCATCCCGCGTTAAATTTTATGTTCAAAACAAAATCCGAGCTTGAGGAAAAAGCAGTTGAACTTAAAAATGGTTTAAATAGCATTTTAAAGGATCAGGGAGAAACCGGAATAATTGATGGTGTTTCCGAGATTGGCGGTGGTTCTTTAGCCACAGAATCATTACCAACAGTATTAGTTAAATTAAAAATAGGGGAGATGTCCCCGGAAGCGTTGGGAAAAAAATTGAGATTGAGTGATCCCCCGATTGTCACAAGAATAAAGAATGATAGGGTGGTGTTTGATGTAAGAACGCTGTTTGATGATGAAATAGCATTGGTGATTCGAGCAGTTGATGCTTTGGTTAATCCAGGGTAATAAAATTAGTGTAACAGTATTGCGAGGCTTCGCTTCAAACCAACAAGTGACAAGAGAGGGAGACAAGGAGATGGGGCGAGAGGGAGAAGAAGCAATTAAATTTTTAGGATATTTTTCTGCTTTCATGTTCTCCCCATCTCCCTTTCACCCGCTTTTATTAAATGGTATGATAAGGAAAATTATTAAATGGACAAATTAGAAAGACATTATGTTATCGGCACTGCCGGGCATATCGATCACGGCAAGACAGCCCTTGTAAAACAATTGACAGGAAAAGACACCGATTGGTTAAAGGAAGAAAAACAACGAGGCATGACAATCGATCTTGGTTTTGCTTTCCTCGGTGAAGATATAACAATTATCGATGTTCCGGGGCATGAAAAATTCGTACGAAATATGGTAGCAGGTGTGAGCACAGTTGATTTAGTATTGCTTGTTATCGCGGCTGACGATGGGATCATGCCACAAACAAGAGAACATTTGGATATTTTGAAATTATTGCAAATAAAGCAGGGAATTATTGCCCTGACAAAAACGGATTTAGTAGAAGAAGATTGGGTGGAATTGGTTGTTGAAGAAATTCAAGAACTGGTAAAAGGATCATTTTTAGAGAATGCACCGATTTTTCCAATTTCCAATGAAACAGGTCAGGGAATTGCAGAATTGAGAAAGACAATTTCCGATATAATTATTAATACGGAAGAAAGGCAGGATAAGGGGATTTTTAGATTGCCGATTGACCGGATTTTTACTTTGAAAGGTTTCGGAACTGTCGCGGCGGGAACTGTTTTGTCCGGGAGTGTTTCAATTGATCAGTTTGTTGAGTTGCTGCCACAGAAAAGTAAGCTGCGAATTCGCGGGTTACAAATTCATGAACATAACGTTAAACGTGTAAAAACAGGTGATCGTGCTGCCATTAACCTGGCTGGCATTGAGAAAAGCGCAGTAACGCGGGGAAACGTACTCGCACAGCCCGATTATTTTAATCCTACAAAATTCTTTGATGCACAATTCTATTTATTAGAAAGTGCTCCACGGGAATTAAAGCACAACGCGCGCATCAGGTTAAATATTGGCACCAACGAAGTCATCGGCAGAGTTAGTATTTTGGATAAGAATGAGATCAAGCCGGGTGAAAGCGCTTATTTACAATTTCGATTGGAGAATCCCATTATTGCCGATGTTGGAGACCGCTACGTGGTACGATCATATTCCCCTGTTTTTACTATTGGGGGGGGCGTTGTGGTAAATACTAATCCAAGAAGACATAAAAGGTTTTCCGAACAAGTTCTGTCCAAAATCAAAATTCTAGAACAAGGTGATCCGGGGCAGATGATTGAGCAGATCTTAATTAAAAATAAATTCAAATTTATCACTCCGGAAAAATTAGCAAAGCAGGTTGCATTAACAATTGAAGGTGTGGAAGCGCTCATCCGGAAACTTGAAGAAAATAATTTGTGTTTTCGCTACGTTGAGAAAGGACAAACTTTTTTTCTGCATCAAAAATATTATGATGAATTGAAGGAAATTCTTATTTCTACGTTGACTGGATTTCATGAAAAGAATCCAACGAAGCGAGGTATTTCAAAAACTGATTTGAAAGTTTTAGTTGGTGTAACCGATGATCTAAATCTCTTTAATGTTGTCTTGAACGATTTAAAACAAAAGAGTAAAATAAATGTAATTGAGAATAAGGCAGCCCTGACCTCTTTTCAAATTCAGGTGAATGAAAAACAGAAAAAGCACATGCAAGAAATATCTTCAATACTTTTTGATGAAGGATTTGCGACATCAAACATTGAAGGACTATCTAAAAAAATGAATTTGTCCAGGGATCAAGTTTCAGAAATCATTTCAATACTGCTGGAAACGGGTGAATTGCTTAGAGTTGAAGATGGAATCCTTTTTCATCAAAAGAATATTAATAATGCAAAATCAAAGCTAACTGATTTATTCAAAAATAATCAATCAATAACCATTGGAGATTTTCGAAAATTATTAGATACAAGCAGAAAATATGCAGTGCCTTTAATCAACTATTTTGATTCTTTGGGGATAACAATTCGCCAGGGAGATGTAAGGATTTTTAATCCTGACTTTGAATCATGAGTTTATTATAAAAAGTTTTGAACCACTAATTACACTAATTGCACAAATTTTTAGTCGTCTCAATTCGTGAATTAGTGGCTATTTATTTTTAATTGTAAGTCTGCTGATTGTGATTTTTCCAAAAAATTGATTTAAATAGGATGCAATCCTGGAAAATCCAGTCCGGTTGTTTCATCAATACTGTGCATAATATTAAAAGCCTGCAATGCCTGTCCTGCAGCGCCTTTCATCAGGTTATCGATAGCGCTTATTACAACTAACCGGTTACTATTTGGATCTTTTTCAAAACCAATATCACAATAGTTAGTGCCGATCAACAATTTTGGTTCAGGATATCGATAGATTCCTTCCCGGTCTTTTACAATCCTGATAAATGGCTCATTCCCATGTTCTTTTCTGTAGATTTTCCAAATATCTTTTTCTTCCAAATTTTCATTCAGAAATACATGACATGTTGCCAAGACGCCTCGTACCATTTCAATGGCGGTTGCTGAAAAATGGACTGTTATTTTCTCTCCAAAACTTAATTCCTGTATGATTTCTTTATTATGCCTGTGATTGGTCGGCATGAATGAACGCACTAATCCCGATCGTTCCGGGTGATGAGATGATTCGCTGAATTTATTTCCACCTTCGCTGGATCCGACTTTAACTTCAACTACAGTTTTGTGCAGATCGACAAGATTGTTTTTGAATAATGGATAAAGCGCTAAAATTGTAGCTGTGGCATTGCATCCGGCGCTGGAAACAAAATTGGTTTTTTGCATCTCTTCCCGATGTAATTCAGGAATACCGTAAACGAATCCATCTTTTTTATTCAATCTAAAATCAGCACTCAGATCAATAATCTTGGGTGCCAATGATTTAAATTGTTCAAAACGCTTTGATGACGAGCCATGAGGAAGACAGACAAAAAGTACATCACAACTTTTTAATTCATCCATTTGACAGAACTTAAGTGTCGTATTTTTTCTTAGATTTGGATTGGTACGCGTTACTAATTTAAAAGCAAATCGTTCGGATGTGACTTGTTGTACTTCCACATTCGGATGAAACAGAAGAAGTCTTAATAATTCGCCTCCTGCGTAACCTGAACCGCCGACAATCGACGTTTTAATTTTTTCCATTTGAACCTCTTTGAGCTACTTTTATGACATAATCAACCAAATGTTTGGGAATATCCACACCTGTGGTGGTAATACTATTTCGAAATTCCATTGTGTAGTTAACCTCATTTGCTAACAAGCCATTGTCTGATTCAAAAATATCGATTGCCACAGCGCCACCGCCAACTGCTCTTGCTGCTTTAATGGAAATATCGCTCAATTCATCCGTAATAGGACAGTTAGATGCGACAGCGCCTCGCGAAGTATTTGTTAACCAGTGTTCACTTGTCCTGTAAATGGCGGCGATGCATTTATCATCAACTACAAATGCCCTGATGTCTCTTCCATTTTTTTGAATATATTTTTGAATATAAAAAATAGAATGATGATAAGTACCCAAAATTGTTTTATGTTCGAGAATTGTTTCAGCAGCATCCCGATCATTGATTTTGGAGATCAGTCTGCCCCAGGAACCTACAGCCGGCTTGAGTACAACAGGGTATCCAATCTCCTCAATTGCACGGACAGCCGTGTCTTCGGTGAAAGCAACACTCACTTCCGGTTGCGGAACATTATTATCTTTTAGCGCTATTGATGTGAGCAGCTTATCACCACAAACTGTCGCTACTTTTGAAGTATTGACACAAGGAATACCTGCTGATTCATATAATAAAAGTGCATGTAATGCCCGAGAATGATTAATGCATCGTTCAAATATAACATCAAATTCAAAATTCATTTTTGTTAAATTGAAATGTAATGTTCTCACATCGATCATTTCTAATTCAACATCTTTTCTTGATTGCAGCTCTTTGATCAACATTTTTTCTTCAGGGCGAATTATTGTGTGTAGAAATCCCACTTTAACTGACATTTTTTATTTCCTCATTTAATTTTTTAACCCAATTCGCAATCATAGCCAATTCTTCCAGACTAACAGTTCTACCGGATTGACCTACTTCTTTGACTTTAACTAACACTTCCTTAACAAGCTCCTGATCCAATTCAGCTTCACCAATTTTCTCCAGGCTGCACTTGATCGAGGAAATACCTGACATGTGATCCAGGGATATTTCCATTATTCTGCCGAAAGGTCGGGGATCGATGCTCTGGTAATGCAACGGATTTAATTGTGCCGCATGTGTATGAACGCCAGCACAATGTTTGAAGGCATTTTTACCAACGACCGGTGAATTAACTGGAATGGGAACATCCGCATAATGACTAACTATTTTATACAGCGGTATTAACTGCTCCAAATTCCATCGATGCTCACCATTGAAACCTTGTGTCAGAATTCCAAGTAAAGTAGCCAGGTCGACAATCCCAGCCCGTTCCCCTAATCCCAGGACAGATGCATCAATAATTTCAGCGCCCGCCCTGAAACCTTCGAATGCATTTGCAACGGCTAATCCCAAATCGTTGTGACAATGGACAGCAATTTTGGGATAAACATTTTTGCTGGCAAGGGAGTCTTTCAAACGCTTAACATAATCATACATATTATGTTCTGTGTGTGGGATCATAAAACCTGTTGTGTCTGCAATGCTTATAATATCGGCTCCAGCATTAACAGCTTCTGTTGCCACATTAACGACATTATAAAAATCAGATCTAACTGTATCTTCTGGGGTGAAGCGAATTAAAAGTTTGGGATTCATTTTTTTTGCATAAGCAATTACGTCTGTTATTTGTTTAACGGCTCCATTTAAATCTGTTTTGAATACGTGTTTTAAACGTTCATCTGATACGCAATAAAATATCCCTAAAAATTTTACACCACACTCAAGCGCGGCATCAACATCCTGCTGCAGGGAGCGGGAGTGAGCGCCCACCAGTGATTTGAGCGGTTGTGCTGCAATATGTTTTACAGCCGTGTAGATTTCATTACTAATCAGCGGATGACCGGCTTCAATATAAGCTACGCCCAATTTGTCAAGTTGGTTTGCGATTTCCAATTTAACATGTTCCGGGAAGTAAACTCCAGGTGTTTGCTCACCCTCGCGCAATGTTGCATCAAAAATTGATACCATTTATTCACCCCAGTCTTCCTGCTCTTGCGGGGCTTCTTCAACTGTGAATGGATCCAAACCGGTAATTTCAAGTTCAGTCCCGCAATCCGGGCAAATAATAAGTTCACCGATGACAGCATCGTTTGGTTTTGTTACTTCTGCACCACAAATTACACATTCAACCATTTTGGCCTCCTAAATTGTTTAGTTATTAGAATCACTTAATTTGATTAGAAAATAATTATTAAAGTTGATAAAAATACATAAAGAAATCTGACATAAAAAATGAGCAAAAAAAAACCGTGAACTTTGGTAGTCCACGGTTTTGTTTGTATTTAAGATTTTTAAGTCTGTATTAATCTAACAAGATGGACTATCCTCTATGAGTATTTTCTGTTTATTCTTCTTTAAGGATATGTCAGCCTTGAAACGTTGCATGTAAGTTTTATTCCTGCTAATAATAATTAAATAAATATATTTTGTACTTGGAAAATATTCGTTTTTTATTTTTGATTGGCGAAAAGGTACAAAATTATATTTAATTTGTCAAGTAAAAAATTATCTTTTTTAAAAATTGAAAAGAAAATCGTTGGATAAAATTTATTAATTTCTTATATTTTGCACTGATTAAAATAGATAAATAAAGGTATGGAGTTATATTATGTACAAAGTTTCAGCAACATTAACATTTGCAGCAGCGCATAGTTTAAGAGGATATGAAGGAGCGTGTGAAAATTTACACGGTCATAATTGGGTTGTGACAGCTACGTTGGGAACGGATGTGTTAGACGATGTCGGTATTGCTTATGATTTTAAAAATTTAAAAAATAATTTGAATGAAATTATTGATCAATTTGACCATCAGTTTTTAAATGAAATCAAACCTTTTGATAAAATAAATGCGACTTCTGAAAACCTGTCAAAATTTATTTTTGATTCATTGGCTGCAAAGCTTCCTGATCACATCCGGGTTGTGTCTGTGGAAGTTGGAGAATCAGAAAAGTATAAAGCAATTTATGAAGAATAAAAATGAAGGTTAATGAAATATTTTACAGTATTCAGGGTGAATCAACTTTTGCAGGATTGCCCTGTGTTTTTGTGCGGCTCACCGGTTGTATTTTGCGATGCAGTTATTGCGATACAAAATATGCTTATGAAGAAGGTGAAGAAAAATCTATTGATGAAATTATTAAAATTGTAAATTCATACAATTGTAACCTCGTTGAAATTACAGGAGGCGAGCCATTACTTCAATCTGAAACTGTTGAGTTAACTAACAAATTGGTCGAAAATCAAAAAGTAGTTTTAGTCGAAACAAACGGTTCACTGGATATTTCAGTGCTGAAAGAACCAGTGGTACGTATTGTGGACATAAAATGTCCGGGAAGTAAAGAACATCAAAAAATGTTTTGGGATAATTTGAGAAATTTACGTCCTGATGATAATGTTAAATTTGTATTGACAGATCGTTATGACTTTGACTGGGCATTAATAATAGTTGAGAAATTTGAATTGTTAGACAAAGCAAATGTCTTATTTTCTCCAGCATTTAAAATACTGGAACCTGAAAAATTATCTAACTGGATTTTGAAAACTTCATTGCCAATAAGAATGCAGTTACAATTGCACAAGTATATTTGGCATCCAAATAAACGAGGTGTTTGAGATGGGCAAGAAAGCAGTGATCTTGTTGAGCGGCGGTCTTGATTCAACAACAATGCTTGCGATTGCAAAGAGTCAGGGATTTGATGTCTATGTAATCAGCTTTCGTTATGGTCAGCGACATACATTCGAGTTGATTGCTGCAAAAACTGTGGCAGATTTTTTAGGCGTAAAGAAGCATTTAATTTTAGATGTTGATTTAGGTTCTATCGGCGGGTCTGCTTTGACAGATGATATTGATGTGCCCAAGGGAAGGGATGAATCTCAAATGGCGAGTAATATTCCCATCACTTATGTACCCGCGCGTAATACAATATTTCTTTCATTGGCGCTTGGTTGGGCAGAAGTTTTAGGCGCCCGTGATATCTTTATTGGGGCAAATGTTGTTGATTATTCGGGTTATCCTGACTGTCGACCTGGATTTATTTCTGCTTTTGAAAAGATGGCAAACCTTGGTACCAAAGCAGGTGTGGAAGGAGATGGATTTACCATTCATGCACCATTGAGTCAGATGACAAAGGCAGAAATTATTCGCAAAGGAATTGAACTTGGTGTGGATTATTCTTTAACTTTAAGCTGCTACGATCCAACAGAAAATGGGGGAGCATGTGGTGAATGCGATAGTTGTTTGTTGAGAAAGAAGGGATTTGAGGAAGCTGGGATTGCTGATCCTACCGTTTATAGATAATTTTTATAATTGTTTGCTATAAAAAGTCAAAATAATTTAAGCCAAAATCATAATTATTTTAACTATAATCATTTTGACAATAATGATTTTAGTGGTTGTAGACCATTTTTTTTAAGAGCATACAAACGAAGAACGGCACTAAAAAAAATGAAAATAACACTGTTTGCAAATCGTGAAAGAACAAAATATTAAAACTGGAGTCTGGAATGAAACTTATTATTAATGGTGAAAAAATTAATGAATCGATGATAAATGAAGAAATAGAATTACTCCGACCGGAATACCAGCGAGCTTTTCAACATCAGACACCTGGGGAACAAGATGACCAACTTCAGGATTGGGCAAAAGAAAATGTGATTGAGAAAGTTCTGCTTCAGCAAACAGCGCAAAAGGATCCCCGGGAAATTCCAAATAAGAATATTGATGAGGCATTCAAGAAGTTAAAAGAAAAGCATGGGGGAGAGGAACAGTTTTATCAAAAATTCGACTATAAAAAAACTGAAGATAATAAGATAAAAAAAGATTTGGAATTACAATTACGGATTGAGAGATTGATAAGTGACATCAGTAAGGATGTTCTCAAACCGACGAAAAAACAGGCGAATAGTTTTTATGTGAATAATAAAAATATGTTCATGACCCAGGAACAGGTGCGTGCAGCGCATATTGTAAAAAATATCGATGCAATTAAAACGGAGAAACAAGCCCAAAAGGAAATTCTCGAAATTCAAAAACAATTAAAGGAAGGAAAAAGTTTTGAGCAAATAGCTGATGAAAATTCAGACTGCCCCGGGAATGGGGGAGACCTTGGCTATTTTCCAAGAGGGCAGATGGTTCAAAGTTTTGAAGACGTTGTTTTTTCGATGCAGAAAAACCAGGTGAGTGATGTTTTTCGCACTGAATTTGGGTATCATATTGCAAAAGTCTATGACAGAAAACCAATGCAACTCATTCCGTTTGAGGACATGGCGGATAAAATTATTGAACAACTTCACGAAGAGAATAAAAACACAAAACTTGAAAACTATTTGGATGAATTAAAAGAAAAAGCTAAAATAGAATATACGCCACCAACGCAGGATGAACTCAAAGATAAAAAAATACAATCAGAAGAGACCACCTCTTTAAGTGAAGATCAAAAGAAATACACGAAACCATTGAATTCAGTTTTGATAAAACCTGCTGGCCCTGATTGTAACATGGCATGTTCATATTGTTTTTATCTCGAAAAAAAGGATTTGTTCGCCGATCAAAAAGTGCATCGAATGAGCGAAAAAATTTTGGAGGAGATGGTAAAACAGACTTTGCAGCAGGGTGGGAGAGAGGTCTCTTTTGGCTGGCAGGGTGGAGAGCCAACCCTGATGGGGATTCCTTTTTTTCAAAAAGCAGTTGATTTTCAAAAAAAATATAGCCGGGGACAGACAATAGGAAATGGTTTTCAAACGAACGGATTGTTGATAAATAAGGATTGGGCGAAATTTTTTAAAGAATATAATTTTTTAGTGGGAATTTCATTGGACGGACCCGAGCATGTTCACGATTTTTACCGGGCGCTTCAAGGGGGAGGAAAAACCTGGAAGCGCATTGAAGATAATGCCAAACTGCTGTTGGATGCAGGTGTGGCGGTGAATGCCCTGTCAGTGGTGAATAATTATTCTGTTCAATATCCTGAAGAGATTTACAATTATCATAAATCATTGGGTGTCAATTTTATGCAATTTATCCCAATTGTTGAAACTGATCCAAATGATCCCGCCAAAGCTGCAGATTTTTCAGTGTCTGAAAAAGAGTATGGTAAATTCTTAAACAAATTGTTTGACTTATGGCAGGCAGATTTTGAGAAAGGTGTGCCTAAAACATCAATTCGGTTATTCGATTCAGTCTTTTTCTCTTATGTGGATTTAATTCCGCCGGATTGTTCCCTTATGAAAGAATGTGGTGTTTACGTAGTTGTAGAGCATAACGGCGATATTTTTTCCTGCGATTTCTTTGTCGAGCCTGAATGCAAATTGGGCAATATCAAGGAAAACAAATTAATAGACCTGCTGAATTCTGAAAAACAACTCGCGTTCGGGAAACAAAAATCAAATCTTCCGGATGAATGCGTAAATTGCAAATGGCTCAAATATTGCCGGGGCGGTTGTCCCAAAGACCGTGTTCGTGATCCAAGGGACAATAATCTTTGTCATTTTTGTGAAGCTTTTAAAATGTTTTTTAAGCATTCGGATGCTGCGTTCAAGGAACTTGCTGAAGAATGGAAACGGCAGCAGGGACAAAATCACAGATCCCATGAAATTCAGGAATCAATACAAAAAGGGGAAATGAAAGTGGGGCGTAACGATCCCTGTCCGTGTGGGAGTGGGAAAAAGTTTAAGAAGTGTTGTGGGGTGGTTTAGTTAACTCAATATCTTAAATAATAAAAATGCTTTTGGAACCGGATATGTCTGGTTTTCGATTGCTAAATTGCATAAATCATAATTTAGTATAGTTGCTCAAGTTTAATTGATCTTGGTGAAATAGTATAAGCGAAAGGTTTTGCTGTAGATTTTGAATATTCTTTTATTTTAGGCCACCATTTCATTACTTGCTCTATCCATTCCCAATCGCTCATTAACTGTCTTTTCGCGAAAGGAAATTCGGTGCATAATAATTTAGCTAATTCAGCTCTTGCTTCCAGAATTTTTTTGAACGATAATCCTAAATCTCTGAGGGATGCAACAGTATAAATTTCTATTAACGTGAAGAAATTGAAAGCGGTTTGTTTTGATTCGCCCCAAATATAAAATTTTTGATCTAAATCAGTTTGATGTGGAAATTCAGTTTTCCAATAGTTAGTTATCCATCTTCGTAATTTATTTTTTGAATAGTTAAAGATTTGTGCTGCTTCTGGAATAGTGTAGATTCCCTGCCCGAGTTTTGGAGAAGAATATGTTGTTTTTAAGCTCATACTGAATGCAAATATTTAGTTAGTTGAATTCATAATAATAAAATAAACCATTTTTTTTAAAATGTCAATCATTTTTTAATTTTTAGTCTTAATTTTTTATTTCAGGATTTAATTGAGTCGAGATTGGCTATAAGAGAGTATCTGAAACAGGAAAAGCTAATCATCCATAATATTAAAATAATTAGCTTTAATAATATTGTGCCGAGGGCGGGAATCGAACCCGCATGTTCTTACGAACGCTGGATTTTGAATCCAGTGCGTCTACCAATTTCACCACCTCGGCTTATGAATCTTTTAATATAACAAAAAAATAATTAAAGTCAAGAAAAATTTAAAATCCACCTACAAAAAAATCAAAATCCGAAGCCATAAAAGACTTCGGATTTTGCGTTGTTGGACTGGAAGGTTCTATTTGTGAAAAAAAATTCTATTTAATATACATCATTTTGATAACTTTTTCATAAGTGATGTTTTTCAGTGTCATTGAATTAACATGCTTTATCTCTTTTATAATCATCCTGATAAAATATTGACCTGTTATTACCGAATTTCCGTATCGATCTTTTCCATCCCATTTTATATAATGAGAACCTGTGCCGATTTCTTCTTTGATTAATTCTCTGACCAATTGTCCCCGGATATTAAAGATATTCAATTCAACCTCAGCATTTACAGGCAACTGAAATTTAATATCAGTATGGGCATTAAACGGATTGGGATAATTTTGGAAAAGTTTATACTCCGTGATCTCCCCGGAATCATCAGGATCGTTCATATCTTCCATTGCACCAGCACGACGGTAAGTCTCGTTAACAATTAAAACCAGGTACATATTTGATACATTTTCAGCGCCTTCGGCTGAATTTCCGCCCAAGGTAACTTCACCCGGCACATGGATGGCTTCCCAAACATTGAACGCTAAATTATTATCAATTGTAATTACCTCACCTGATTTCTCATAATTATTTTTTAACCAGTTAGGTGGATTAGTTGCATTACCATCATAGACAACACAAACTGTTGAAGTATCACTTAAAGTAAAACTAAAGAAGTTGTCTGTACTATTTGCCAGATCTTCTTTTTTGGTTTTAATCCACATCACACCGGCGTATTGTTTCGGTATCAATGTAACTTTGTTGTTATCATCCATATAACAACTTCCACCAACATTGATGTAAGCTTGTGTATAATCCGGTTGCGTTATATCATCAACCAGCTTGATTTCTTCTTTAACATAAGAATAAGAAGTTTCATATTTCGCCAGTTCATTATTTGAACGGTCAAAAATATTTTCAATCGTTACAAGATAGGTTGAGTCTTGCTTGTGAGGGCTTGTGACCAGCGTAACAACTTTGCCCGTACTATCTATCTGAACCTTTTTAACCTCGATATCTTCAAAAATTGAATAGTTTTCAATTTTCATTACCGATGTCGAGTCTAATGGTTCATTGAAAGCTATCTGTAAACGGGCGGCGCTGACTAATTTTGTACTATCCACAAACGGAGCATGAGTATCTAAATATGTGTAATTCTTATTTGAATTTGCCGGAATTACATTTTGTTTTTTTGCTTTATCCTTTACATTATTGATCGTTATTTTGTAATTGACATTATATTCATGGCTCGTGGTTTCAAGATGCACCAGGTTTGCCTGGGTAGAATCTAATGACGCTTTCTTGACAGTAATATTATTATCAACCAAGTAATTAGCAGCAGCCTCTGCGCTTGTTTTATCTAAATCTTCGGAAAAGTAAACATTCACAACCGAATCAATTGGAACTGCAACATCATAGATTATCGGAGGCGTAACATCCATATATTCGTATTTATAAAGTGTATTCGCTTGAATCACGTTAGGATTATTGGCTAAATCCTTTACATTATTAACAGTGAGCGAATATTCAACTTCCTGCTGCGGTTTTGTCGTTATCCGAACAGTTCGTTGATCAGATTCAAGCGCGATAGCCAGGACTATAAGAGATGTTCCTGAACCTTCGGCAATATTGTGTGCAGGATTATCGCTGCTTGTTGTACGAATATTGTTCTTCAGCGAAATTTTTAATACGGCATCATTTGAAGTCTTTGAGGCTTTTGCGCCAAGATTCATATTAAATGAGTTTAGTCCGCCGCCTTCATAGATTTCATAATTTGATGGATTTATTGCTGATGGCTCATCAACTTCTTCACTATAAACGATTACCACTTCATTTTCAGAAGGCGTATATACTGAATCAATTTTCGGTCGTACAATATCCACAAAACTATAATTCAGATTTGCTTCATCAACCATCACATTTGCGGAATCGGAAACGTCTTTTATGTTTCTTACACTAATGGTAAAATTCCCTTCAGGATGCTTTCTTGTGTTAAGTCTAACCAGTTGATTGGGAGCATCCAAAGTAATTGAAGCAATATGAACATAAGGATTTATGCTGTAATTCAGTGTATCAACAGCCGAACTTGTTTCGATTGGCTCATCAAAAGTTACTACTATGCTGGTATCGCTTTCCGCAACCGCGGATAAAGCTTGCGGTGCATCATTATCGATGTAGGTGTAAGCGATTGTCGTGTCAATGCTGTTAGGTTCAGCAGCCAAATCGAAAACATTATTGATTGTTACGCTGTATTCACCTGCAACGTGTTCACTGGTAATAAAATGAACAGTTTTTTGATTTTCAAGTAATTTGACGCTTTCAACACTGATGGCGTCTGCAAACTGGTAATTAGCCGTATCTTGTACAGATGAAGCATCCATGGGTTCGCTATAAGTAACTGATACATTGATCTTTTCCCACGTTCTGATTTCCGTAACATAAGGTGCAGTTATATCAGTGTAAACATATTGAGCATAAGTGCCGGGCTTAACCGGGTTCGGATTGTTCGCACGATCCAGAACATTCTCAACTGTTAAAATATAATTGCGCGGCGTGTGATCTGATGTTTTTAGATGAACCGTTTTCAAATCAACATCCAACCATGCGGAATCAACTTTTACGCCATTATTGATATTATAATTTGAAATATCCTCAGCAGTAACCTCATCAACAAATTCTGAAAAATAGATGTCCACTTGATTTGCTACCAAAGCTTTGACAGAGTCAATTTCCGGGCCTGCGAAATCAATGTACTCATAATTAAATTTGCTGTTTGCTTCAATTTTATTTGGCGAATTTGCCAAATCAAGAATGTTGTTAATGGTAATTGAGTATGTTGTTTCCGTATGTTTGCTTGTAAAAAGACTGACAGTAAAATTATTTTCTCCCAATGAGGCAGAATCAATTTGAATGCCATCAATCAAATAATTACTTACATTCTCAGCCGGCGCTGTTGCCACCGGTTCTGAAAAAACCACTTCAACCTTATTTTCAAACGGTGCAGTAACTGCTTGAATTGTTGGCAAAGTTGTGTCGATATAATCATACTGTTTAGTATTATCATCACCAATAGGATTAGGAGTGATTGCCCGATCCGTTACATTGTTAACTGTAAGCGTATATGTTGCTTCCACATGAGGTGTAGTGGTCAAATGGACTGTAACTTCATTTTCATTCAATGTAACTGCCAGAACTTGAATATTATCACTTATCGAATAGTTTAATTTGTTCAAAGCTGATGCTTGATCCAACGGCTTGCTGAATGTTACATCTACTTTATCTGCAACTAATGCCTGTACAGTAACTAACTGTAATGGATCAGTATCAACGTATTCATAATTAAAAGTTAAGTTATCGCCTTCATTGGGATTTTTTGCCCTGTCCAAAATATTGTTTGCAGTTAAAGAATAATCCTGTTCCAGGTGATCCGATGTGATCAAGTAAACAGATGAATCATTAACTAAAGTAGCTGCATTGATCTGAATTTCACCTGTAATGGAATAATTACTCGTATTTTCAATTGAAGCTTGTTGAACAGGTTCATTGAATTTAACCAGCACCGTATCTTTTGAAAGCGCCACAGCTTCAGTTATTGTTGGCGGCACAACATCGACATATTCATAATTGTCTTTAGAATCTGCCAAAATAGTGTTTGGCGTTATTGCCCGATCCTTAATGTTGTTGACCACTAAGGTATAAGTTTGTTCAAAATGTTTTGATGTGCTTAAATGAACCGTTCTTGAGTTTGTGTCCAATTGAGCGGTAATAATATTCACACCCTCAACAGAGTAATTGCTGATATTTTGTGTGCTGCTCAAATCTACCGGTTCAGTAAAAGTAACATGAAGGACAAATTCTTCGGCTTCGATTTTTTCAATTTCCGGCAATGTTTTGTCCACATAAGTGTAACTGAATGTAGTGTTTTCAGCAATCGTATTGGGATTATTGGCTCTGTCTTTCACATTGCTTACTGATAATGTATATAATTTTTCAGCATGTGGTGATGTATAAAGTTTAATTGTTGAATCACCAACCTGGATGGCGCTGAAAATTTGGACATTATCAGAAATATTGTAATTGTTGATGTTAGTTGCTGATACTGTCTCAACCGGCTCACTGAAATTAACGACAACAGTGTCTTCGGTAAATAATTGCACACTGACTACCGATGGTTTTCTACCGTCAGCAAAAGAATAATTTTGCTGGCTGTTAGGTTTGATAACATTTGGTGTTTTTGCCAGGTCTTTTACATTATTTACGGTTACCGTATAATCACCTTCATTGTGAATCGTGGTTGTCAGTTCAACAGTTTTCAAATCACCTAACAACTTTGCGGCTAATACAGAGATATTATTGTTGATTGAATAATTGTTCACATTCCCTGTTGATGTTTCTTCCATCGGTTCGGAAAATGTGATGAAAACTTTGTTATCAACCGGCGCCTGTACATTTACTATTGTCGGAAGCGTTATATCGAAATATTCATAATCAAAAGTTGAATTAGCTACAATAGTATTTTGATTTGCTGCCCTGTCTTTTACTTTCTTTACAGTCAAAGTATATCCCTGTTCCAGGTGAGCCGAAGTTCCCAGCAGCACTGTTGAGTCGCTGGCTAAAGTAGCGCTGTAAATTTCAATTCCACCTGAAATTGAGTAGTTATTTTTTTCTTCAGCAGTTGTTTGATCAACCGGTTCAGAGAATTTAACAATTACCGTATCTTCTTTGAAGATTTGTACTGAGGCAATCTCCGGTTTAGTATTGTCAACATAAGTGTAATTCCATTGACTGTTGGGTGCAATAACATTCGGAGTAATCGCCCTGTCCTTAACCATGTTCACAGTTATGGTATAATCACCTTCTGCATGAACAGATGTGGTTAATTCAACCGATTTCAAATCCGGGTACAGAAGAGCGCTGATTACTGAAATATTATTGGAAACCTGGTAGTTATCAATTAACTGGGCAGATGCCAAATCAACCGGTTCTGAGAAACTTACCAATACTTTGTTTTCCAATTGCGTTTGTACATCAACTAATGTTGGCGGTGTTACATCAACATATTGGTAAGTGAATTCTGAGTTGGGCAGAATGGTATTTGGATTATTTGCCCGGTCTTTCACATTACTCACTGTTAAAGTGTACTGCTGTTCCAGGTGCTTTGTAGTAACTAATTGCACTGTGGAATCTTTAACCAAAGCAGCGCTGATTATTTGAATGTTGCCTGAAATAGAATAATTGGCTTTATCTTGTGCCGTGGCTAAATCAACCGGTTCAGAAAAAGTAACTTTGAGCTTATGATCCTTTTCAATCTGAACATCAACTATCGTCGGTTTTGTATTATCGTCAAAATCATAATTTAACGAACTGTTCGGAACGATTGTATTTGGAGTTGTCGCCCTGTCATTGATATTGCTCACAGTCAAAGTGTACTGCTGTTCCAAATGTTGTGAAGTAGTTAACCGAACAGTGGAATCACTAACCAGCGCAGCGCTGAAAACTTCAATGCCACCGGAAATTGCATAATTATCTTTTTCTTCAGCCGAAGCTTGCTCCACCGGTTCAGAGAATTTCAATAAAAATGTATTTTGATCTTCAATTAAAACCGAAGCCATTGTTGGTTTTGTAACATCAACATAAGTGTAACTTACGAAGTTGTTAGCGGTAATTGCGTTTGGATTGATTGCCCTGTCTTTAACATTTGCAGCATGAATCGTATAATTTCCTTCAGCATGAACCGAGGTGGTTAATTCAACAGTTACCAAATCCGGCTGCAATGAAGCTTCAAGCACAGCGATATTGTTTGTTATCGAATAATTGGCTGCATTTTCAGCAGAAGCTGCTTCCACCGGTTCGGAAAATGTTAATGTTACTTTGTTTTCTAAAAGTGATTTTGCCGATACCAGTTTCGGAGCTGTTATATCATCGTACTGGTAGCTATGAGTCGAATTGGGCACAATAGTATTTTGGTTTGCTGCCCGATCCTTGACGTTGCTTACAATTAACGTATATGGTTGTTCCAGGTGTTTTGAGGTAATTAACTGAACAGTGGAATCACTGACCAGTGTAGCGCTGCTGATTTCAATGCCATCGGTGATGTTATAGTTAGTCTTCAACCCGGCTGTTGTCTGGTCAACCGGTTCAGAAAATTTCACAAAAAGAGAATTTTCACTTTCGACTGAAACCGAAGCAATTATCGGTTTTGTGACATCAACATAAGTGTAATTTAAAGTGCTGTTAGCAGCGATTGTGTTTGGATTCACTGCCCTGTCTTTTACATTGCTTACGGAAACCGTATAATTACCTTCGGCATGAACTGATGTGGTTAATTCAACAGTCATTAAAGCAGCCTGCAATTTTGCCTCTACAACAGAAATATTATTTGCTATCGAATAATTGGCTGCGTTTTCAGCAGTAGCCTGATCAACCGGTTCGGAAAAGGATACGGATACCTTGTTTTCCAATGGAGACAAAGCTAATACCAATTCAGGTGGTGTGGTATCATTAAATTGGTAGCTGTAAGTTGAATTAGGCAGAATCGTATTTGGATTTGCCGCTCTGTCCCTGACATTGTTGACAGTTACCGAGTATCCCTGTTCCAGGTGTTTTGAAGTTGCTAACTGAACTGTGGAGTCGCTTAATAAGGTGGCGCCGGAAATTACAATGCCACCGGAGATGGAATAGTTAGCCATCAACTCTGCGCTTGCTTGCTCAACCGGTTCAGAGAATTTCACCAATAATGAATTTTCATTTTCCATTGAAACAGAAGCAATGGTCGGTTTTGTATTATCAACGTAAGTGTAATTTAAAGCACTATTTGCAACGATAGTATTTGGATTAGCGGCTCTATCTTTTACGTCACTTACTGAAACCGTATAATTTCCTTCCGCATGAACGGATGTCGTCAATTCTACAGTCATCAAATCAGTTTGCAATGTTGCTTCAACAACAGAGATACCGTTGGTAATCGAATAATTTGCTGCTGTTTCAGCAGAGGCTTGTTCAACCGGCTCGTTAAAGGTAACAGTTACCTTGTTTTCGGCAGAAGCCTGTGCGGTTACCAATTCCGGCGGTGTCGTATCGTTGTACTGATAGTTGTAGGACGAACTGGGCAGGATAGTATTTGGATTTGCTGCCCGGTCTTTAACATTGTTCACATTCAAAATATATTGAATTTCCTGGTGTTTTGAAGTAGCCAACTGAACAGTTGAATCACTTATTAGTGTAGCGCTGCTAATGACAATCCCATCGGAAATGATGTAATTACCTTTTTGTTCTGCCGAAACTTGATCAACCGGTTCAGAAAAATTTATGGTTAATAAATTTTCATTTTCGATCAAAACAGTAGCAATCGTTGGCAGCGTAACATCAACATAAGAATAATTCAAAGCGCTGTTGGCAGCGATTGTGTTTGGATTCGTAGCTCTATCTTTTACATTACTGGCAGAAACCGTATAATCACCTTCAGGATGAACTGATGTGATCAATTCAACAGTCAACAGATCTGCTTGCAATGAAGCTTCAAGCACCGAGATATTATTTGAAATTGAATAATTGCCAGCAGTTTCAGCAGAAGCTTGTTCCACCGGTTCTGAAAATGTAACCATTACTTTATTTTCTGTCGGCATTTGTGCGGCTACCAGTTCCGGCGGTGTTGTGTCGTTAAACTGGTAGCTGTAAGTTGAATTGGGCAGAATCGAATTTGGATTGGCTGCCCGATCCCTGACATTGTTCGCTGTTATGGTATATCCCTTTTCCTGGTGAACTGAAGTTACAAGTTCAACCTCTGAATCACTGATCAAAACGGCTGTTAGAACTTCAATACCGTCTGAAATAGTGTAATTAGCTTTTTGCTCAGCAGAATTACCTTCCACTGCTTCGGAAAAGGTCACTAATACTTTGTTTTTTAAAGTTGCTTTTGCATCCACCATTGTTGGCGGTGTTGTATCAGTGTACTGGTAAGTTTCCAAAGAATTGTTCAGAATAGAATTGGGATTTGCTGCCCTGTCTTTAATATTATTCACAGTTAAAGTATATTGTTGCTCCAGGTGATCAGATGTGATTAATTGCACCACAGAATCACTGACTAATGCAGCGCTGATGATTTGAACTCCACCTGAAATTGCATAATTACCTTTTTGTTGCGCAGATGTTTGATCAACAGGTTCGGAAAAATTAACAAACAATTTATGCGCTTTGTCAATATGAACCGAAGCAATTGTTGGTTTTGTAACATCAACATAAGCGTAATCCAAAGAACTGTTGGGCGCGATTGTATTCGGATTCGCTGCCCTGTCTCTAACATCGCTGACAGAAATCGTGTAATTACCTTCAGCATGAACTGATGTGGTCAATTCAACGCTTACCAAATCCGGCTGTAATGAAACAGCAAGTACTGAAATATTGCCGGTTATGGAATAATTAGCTAAAGTCTCAGCAGAACCTTGTTCCACCGGCTCGTTAAAGGTAACTGTTACTGTATTTTCCAAAGAAGCCTGTGCTGATACCAATTCCGGCGGTGTTGTGTCATTATACTGGTAGCTGTAAGTTGAGTTGGGCAGAATTGTATTCGCATTGGCTGCCCGGTCTTTTATATTGTTTACAGTTAATGTATATTGCAGTTCCAAATGTTTTGAAGTAGCCAGGTGAACCGTGGAATCGCTTACTAACGTAGCGTTGCTAATTTGAATGCCATCAGAGATTGAGTAATTACTTATTAATTCTGCCGAAATTTGCTCCACCGGTTCGGAGAATTTTACAATCACTAAATTTTCGTTTCCCTGCTGTACCGAAGCAATTGTTGGTTTTGTGCCATCAACATAAGCGTAATTCACTGAACTGTTGGGTGCGATTGTATTCGGATTCGTTGCCCTGTCTCTCACATTACTGACAGAAACCGTATAATTGCCTTCTGCCTGTACTGACGTGGTTAACTCAACAGTTACCAAATCCGGCTGCAATGAAGCGGCAAGTACTGAAACATTGCTTGAAATAGAATAGTTAGCTGCAGTTTCAGCAGAGCCCTGTTCAACCGGCTCGTTAAAGGTAACTGTTACTTTGTTTTCCAATACCGCTTGTGCAGAAACCAGTTCCGGTGGTGTTGTGTCGTTGTACTGATAGCTGGAAGTTGAGTTGGGCAGAATGGTATTTGGATTTGCTGCCCGATCTTTGATATTGTTCACAGTTAATGTATATTGCAGTTCCAAATGTTTTGAAGTAGCCAGGTGAACCGTGGAATCGCTTACTAACGTAGCGTTGCTAATTTGAATGCCATCAGAGATTGAGTAATTACTTATTAATTCTGCCGAAATTTGCTCCACCGGTTCGGAGAATTTTACAATCACTAAATTTTCGTTTCCCTGCTGTACCGAAGCAATTGTTGGTTTTGTGCCATCAACATAAGCGTAATTCACTGAACTGTTGGGTGCGATTGTATTCGGATTCGTTGCCCTGTCTCTCACATTACTGACAGAAACCGTATAATCGCCTTCTGCATGAACAGAAGTAGTTAACTCAACAGTTACCAAATCCGGCTGCAATGAAGCTGAAACTACTGAAATATTATTTGAGATAGTATAGTTAGCTGATGTTTCAGCAGAGCCTTGTTCAACCGGTTCATTAAATGTAACTGTTGCTTTGTTTTCCAATGGCGCCTGTGCAGAAACCAGTTCAGGCGGTGTTGTATCGTTATACTGGTAGCTATAAGTTGAATTGGATTGAATTGCATTTGGGTTTGCAGCACGGTCTTTCACATTATTCACAGTCAATGTATATGGCTGCTCAATGTGTTTTGAAGTTGCCAAATGAACTGTGGAATCACTGACCAATGTGGCGCTGTTAACTTGAATTCCGCCGGAAATTGAGTAATTATTTTTCTGTTCTGCTGAAGCCTGTTCCAGCGGTTCGGAGAATTTAACGACTAATAAATTGTCGTTTTCCAGTTGAGCGGAAGCAATTGTTGGTTTGGTACCGTCAACATAAGCGTAATTCACTGAACTATTGGGAACGATTGTATTTGGTGCAGCAGCCCTGTCCTTGACGTTGCTAACTGAAACCGTATAATCGCCTTCCGTTTGAACTGAAGTGGTTAATTCAACCGTCTTCAAATCCGGTTGCAATGAAACTGTAAGTACGGAAATATTATTTGAGATAGTATAGTTAGCTGCATTTTCAGCAGAGCCTTGTTCTACCGGTTCATTAAAGGAAACAGTTACTTTGTTTTCCAATGGCGCCTGTGCTGACACCAATTCCGGTGGTGTTGTGTCGTCATACTGGTAGCTGTAGGTAGAATTAGGCAAAATTGAATTCGGATTAGCAGCCCGGTCTTTTACATTGCTCACAGTTAATGTATATTGCAATTCAAAATGTTCTGAAGTAGCCAACTGAACTGTGGAATCGCTCACTAAAGTAGCGCTGTTTACTTGAATGCCGTCGGAAATGCTGTAATTACCTTTTAGTTCTGCCGAAGCCTGTTCAACCGGTTCGGAGAATTTAACAACTAATAAATTTTCGTTTTCCAGTTGAACCGAAGCAATAGTTGGTTTCGTGTTGTCAACATAAGCGTAATCCAATGAACTGTTGGGAGCGATTGTATTTGGATTAACGGCTCTGTCCTTGACATTGCTAACTGAAACCGTATAATTGCCTTCTGCTTGAACTGAAGTGGTTAATTCAACAGTTACTAAATCCGGCTGTAATGAAGCAGCAAGTACAGAAATATTATTTGAGATAGAATAGTTGGCAACAGTTTCAGCAGAGCCTTGTTCGACAGGTTCATTAAATGTAACTGTTACTTTGTTTTCCAACGAAGCCTGAGCCGATACCAATTCCGGTGGAGTTGTATCGTTGTACTGGTAACCGTATGTCGAATTGGGCAAAATTACATTTGGATTTGCAGCCCGATCTTTGACATTGTTCACTGTTAATGTATATCCCTGTTCCTGATGTTTTGACGTAACTAACTGAACAGTGGAATCACTCATCAGAGTAGCGCTGTGAATCACGATACCACCGGATATTGAATAATTAGATTTTAGTTGCGCAGATGTTTGATCAAGTAATTCGGAAAACTTAACAATGAGCTTATGGTCTTTATCCAACCAGGCAGAAAGAATTGTTGGTTTTATTGTGTCAACATAATTGTAATCAAAAGAACTGTTAGGAGCGATTGCGTTTGGATTAGTAGCTCTGTCTGTAACGTTACTGATATAAACCGTATAATCGCCTTCAACATGAACTGATGTTGTTAACTCAACCGTCTTCAAATCTGCCAGTAATGAAACGCCAAGTACAGATATATTATTTGTTATGGAATAATTAGCTGCTGTTTCTGCAGAAGCTTGTTCCACCGGTTCAGAAAATGTTAGTACAACTTTGTTTTCTAATTGCGCCAGAGCAGAAACCAACTCCGGTGGTGTGGTGTCATTGTATTGGTAGCCATAAGTTGAATTGGACACTATCGAGTTGGGATTGGCAGCCCTGTCTTTTACATTGTTAACAGTTAATGTATATCCCTGTTCCAGGTGCAAAGAAGTAGCCAGCTGAACAGTGGAGTCACTAACCAGCGTAGCGCTGTTAACTTGAATACCGCCCGAAATACTGTAATTACCTTTTAGTTCTGCCGAAGCTTGCTCCACAGGCTCGGAAAACGTTACTGTTACTTTATTCTCGGATAACATTTGAGCAGCAACCAGTTCCGGTGGTGTTGTGTCGATGTACTGGTAGCCATAAGTTGAATTGGGCAGTATCGTATTCGGATTGGCAGCCCTGTCTCTCACATTGCTCACGGTTAAAGTATATCCCTGCTCCAGGTGTTTTGAAGTAGCCAAATGAACAGTAGAATCACTAACCAGCGTTGCGCTGTTTATTTGAATTCCGTCAGAGATTGAGTAATTGCTTTTCTGCTCTGCAGATGTCTGATCCACCGCTTCGGAGAATTTCACAATCAGCAGATTTTCATTTTCCGCTTGAACCGAAGCAATAGTTGGTTTCGTGTCATCACCATAAGCGTAATCCAATGAACTGTTTGGAGCGATTGTGTTTGGATCAGCAGCCCTGTCCTTTACGTTGCTAACAGAGACCGTATAATCGCCTTCAACATGAGCTGACGTGGTTAATTCAACAGTCACCAAATCCGGCTGCAATACAGCGCCAGATACGACTATGTTATTATTGACCTGGTAATTTGCAAATGTCTCGGCAGAAGCTTCATCAACAGGTTCGGAAAAAGTCACAATCACTTTGTTTGCTAACGCTGTTTGTGCAGACACCAATGTAGGTTGTTCGGAATCCGTATAATTGTAGGGTCTGTTTTCAACCTTTATTATAGTGTTTGGCGTATTCGCCTGATCTTTTATATTTTCGACAGTTAGAAAATATAAATTTCCATCGACATGGTCAGCAGTTGTGAGAAAAACAATTTTTTCTGAAGAATCTAATTCAGCGTTTGATACTTGAAGATTATTTTCGATTTGATAGTTGTTAATGTTTTCTGCAGAAACACTTTCAACTTTTTCGTTGAATTCAATTTTTACCCTGTTTTTTTCTACTGCTGCAACATCCGTTATTTCTGGTGGTTCGGAATCATTAAACAGGTAATTCAGTGATGTTGTATCAATTGCATTTGGCGGTATTGATTGATCCAAAACACCGCTTACAGTTATTGTGTAAACTTCTTCACTATGATCACTGGTCTTAAGTTGAACGAACAATTGGTTTTGATCCAAATTAGCAGCAGAAATCGTTATCCCATTGTTGATATTGTAATTCGTTAGACTTTCCGAAGATAACTTTTCAACTGCTTCACTGAAATGAACATTAAGCGTATTTCCATCAACAATCTCTATCTCTGTAACTGTAGGAGGTGTTGTATCAACAAATATATAAGGTGTATTTGACGCTTCAGTCATAACATTTCCAGCCAAATCTTTGGCATTGTTAGCTGACAGTGTATAGTTCCCTGAAGAGTGATTGCCTGTTGTTAAATGCACTGTTTTACCATCATTATCAAGAATGGCTGAAGAAATTGAAATAGCAGGTGAAATATTAAAATTCTCAATATTTTCAACTGAAACGTTGTCCAGGGATTCGGAAAACAGGACATCAACCAGGTTTTTGTTGATCGAGGTAACGGATTCCACATAGGGAGCAAAAGTATCAACGAATTCATAAATTTTGTAAGCGCCATCAGCAATCGTATTTGGATTTGCTGCCCGATCTTTTATATTAACAGCTGTTAAATAATAAACTTTTTCAGAATGAGGTGAAGTTGACAAATGAACGGTTCTGTTGTCCGGATCAAGTTCGGCTGAAAATATGCTAACACCATTAAAAATTTGATAATTTGATTCTAATTCAGCAGAATTTTTTTCCACTGCTTCACTAAATATCACATCAATTTGACGTTCATTTGTAAATAACACCGTATCAATAGTTGGTGACCAAATATCAGCTATATCATAAGAATAGCTGATGGGCGGATCTACACTATTAGGCGGATCTGCCAAATCTTTTATACCCGAAAGTTGAAGAGTGTAACTCCCTTCAACATGAGGAGTAGTTGTTAAATTGACTGTATTATTAGTTGCTATCTTAGCATTTAATATTGTTATGCCGGGAGATACCTGGTAATTCGATTCGGTCTCTGCTGAAACCGTATCGATTGATTCATCAAAAACGACATAAATATTTGTCTCACCTTCAACCCTGACAGAATCAATATGTGGATGGGTAACATCTGCTACAGAGTAAATATGCGTACTTTCAGTAATTGTGTTGGGCGGATTTTCCACATCCTGGATATTGCTGATTCTGATTATGTATTGATCTGGCAAATGTTGCGAAGTTACCAGGTGTACCTTATCACCTGATCCATCAACAACTGCACTGACAACTGAAACATCACTAAAAATAGTGTAATTAGAAATATTTTGGGCTGATGTGGGATCGACTGTATTTGAAAAGGTAATATCCAAATGAGAATAATCAATAACCTGTACGTCAGTTACTTCAAATGTATCCCTGATTATGTCATATTCATATTGATATTTTGTATCAGTCGCTATTTGGTTGCCGGCTAAATCCTCAATATTATTAATCGTTATTTCATAGGTGTCATCACTATGTGGAGATGTTGTCAGCGTAACTTTTTGCCCGTTCTCATCTAATACGGCTGACGAAACAACAATTCCTTTATTAATTTGATAATTGGATATTGTTTCCGCAGTTGTTTTGTTTAACTGTTCACTAAAAATTATTTCAATATTGGTTGCTGATGTAATTTGAAGAGAAACTAAAGTTGGTGGTGTTTCATCGGATGCTGCTAAACTATAACTTACTTCGTCTGAATAAGCGCTTTCATTGTTAGCAGTATCGATGGCAGTAACAGCAAAGAAGTATTCATTCCCTTGCGATAAGTCGGGAACCATATAAGTAGTATCAGTTCCAACATAAAAATTGTTAGAATAAGTTCTTGAAGATGTACCCCAATAAACTTTATATCCTATTAGGTCATCTTCAGTATTTTTGTTCCAGGTAACTTTTAATTCGTCAGCAGCTAAATCGGCAGTTAAAGCAGAAAAGATAAATAAGCAGAAAACAGCAGTGAAGAATTGCATCCAAAATCGAGTTGTATTTTTCATCACACCTTCCTCGTCCACGTCCCAAACAACTATTTAGTTAATTAAGAGGTAATTCCTTCCAAAAAATTACCAATTTGAATTAGGCAAATACCATAATAACTTTTAGGCAGATGCTATTTTTTTTATGTAATTTTGTTTAAATATTTTCTTATCCAAAAGTTTTGATTTTAATTTATGATAATAGCTTTCTTTGGCATCCCCAATACTATATTGCTCATAAGTCTTTAATAAATAATACCCATCTGTTGTATTGTTTGTTTCTTCATGTTGGAAATGTACAAAAAGATTCAACGAGTTAAAGGGAGAAAATAAAGGAGACCTTATTGTAAAGAAGTAGCTATTATATGTTTTTTGTAAATTTTCAGTCACTAATTTTTTTTCCTTTAGAACTATTTGATTCATGCAGTTATTTATCAAAAGGATAATCTCAAGTTTGATTGATTTTTTCACTATCGACCAAGCAAAATGAATGCCAATAAAAAAAATCATTTTGTAATTAATTTGTCAAATTCAAGTTAACATCATTAATATTAATATAATAACTATGGATTTAAAAAACAGTTTTATTGAATTCTATCTCTTAATTAATAAATAGTTTTCATAATGAAATAAATAATGTTTTACAATCTGAAATTCTTAATTATTTTTTTCCTTGACATTTACCAATAAATTATTAAATTTATAAAACTTCAAATTATTTTTTAAAAATTATAAAAGGTATTAACCTGTAAAAGGGATTAACCTGTGGGCAAGCCAAGAATACCTGTTGATGTTAAATTCTTTTGCGCAATTACTTTTTCAGATATTGGTCTTTATGAAGAAGCAAAACAATATCTGGAAAATCACTTTGGAGAAATTGAAATAATATCAGCCATATTTGATTTTAATTTTACCAAATATTATTACAAGGAAATGGGAGGAAATTTAAAGAAACAGCTTTTAAGTTTCAAAAAGCTTCATCCTCCTGACAGGTTACCCGATTTCAAACTGGTAACAAATGAAATTGAAGATAAATTTACGAGAAATGAAAAAAGAAAAATAAACCTTGATCCCGGTTATTTAAGCCCTGGCAAAATTGTTTTGGCAACAACAAAGAATTTTGATCATAGAATATACCTGGGAAAAGGAATTTATGGTGATGTCCAGTTAAGGTACCGGGGAAATAAATTTCATACGAATTACTGGACTTACCCGGATTATCGCGATATGAAAGCTATTGAGTTTATGGCACGGTTAAGAAAGAAGTATATGAAAGAATTTAAAAAATTGAATCCAATCCGCCGCGGCGGAAAACAATCCAACGGATAATAAAATAAAATGACATGAATTAAATTGTGCATCGCCTTTTTCGGATGCTAATTGCATTTTTGGGCATATTTGTCAAGTTATTTAAAGTCTCATTATTTATGATAGTTTCAAAATTAAAATACCATCCGTTGGGTTGTTTCTATCCGTTGGTTTTGCATTCGATAGGATTTTTGAATATTATCTTCATAACATCTGGTAAACGTTGACAATAAAAGTAAGGGAAAAAATGACCAAAAGCATAAGCTATAAAGATGCCGGTGTTGATATTGCTGCCGGAGAAAAAAGCGTTAAAGAAATTGCCAGGTTAGCCAAAAGTACTTTTACAAAAAATGTAATCAGGGATGTTGGCTTGTTTGGTTCGTTCTTTCAATTGGATACATCAGAAATGAACAATCCAATCCTCGTATCAAGCGTGGACGGGGTTGGGACTAAATTAAAAATAGCGTTTTTAAGCAATGTTCATGACACAATCGGAGAAGACCTGGTAAATCATTGCGTCAACGACATCATGACATCAGGCGCTGATCCGCTGTTCTTTTTAGATTATATTGCATTATCAAAATTAAATCCTGAAGTATTGGTTAAAATTATTGAAGGCCTGGCAAGAGGATGCAAAAATGCTAATTGCGCCTTGGTAGGTGGGGAGACTGCTGAAATGCCAAATTTTTACCAGGCAAGTGAATATGATATTTCCGGAACCATCGTGGGGATAATTGAAAAAAATAAAATCGTTGATGGCTCCAAAATAAAAACCGGCGATATATTATTGGCGCTTCCTTCAAATGGATTGCATACAAATGGATATTCATTAGTGAGAAAAATATTTTTTGAAATTAATAATTTCAAAGTCGAAGACTATTTTGAAGAATTAGGCTGCACATTAGCAGATGAATTATTAAGAGTCCATTCCAGTTACCAGCATGCGATCAATTTATTAAAGCACAAAGCTTATTTGCATGGGATGTCGCACATCACCGGCGGAGGAATCGAAGGCAATACCTATCGAATCCTTCCCGATAATTTAAAATTAAAAATTGATTGGAAAAGTTGGGAACCTTTAGAGATTTTTCAAGTTATTCAAGGAATTGGCAATGTAACTTCCGAAGAAATGAGAAAGGTTTTTAATCTTGGTGTTGGTTTTGTTTTTATAATTGATAATAAATTTATCGATGAAACGAAGGATACTTTAAAGAAAAAAAATATTCATTCTTTCATTATAGGAGAAGTCAATTGAATTATGATAAAGATTCATACAAAGTCTCTGTATTAGGCGCTGGAAGTTGGGGGATAGCTTTAGCCTTAGTCCTGGAACATAATGGACATGATGTAACATTGTGGGAATTTCGTCCTGATGCTGCCGATCTGCTTAACAAAACACGAGATGCAAAAGAGTTTTTGCCAGGGATTAAAATTCCTTCAACAATCCAGGTTGAGAACAATCTTGAAACTGCCGTAGTTGATAAGGACATTATTGTTTGGGCAGTTCCGTCGCATGTTGTAAGGCAGGTTGCTAATCAGGTAAACGATATGGCTTTAAAAACAAGACCTATTGTTGTAAATGTTGCCAAAGGAGTTGAAAATGAAAGCCTGTTACGAATGTCACAGGTTTTAGAAGAAACCATAAACTGGTTAACAGCTGATCATATTATAACATTATCCGGTCCAAGTCATGCCGAAGAAGTCAGTCGAAAAATCCCCACAGCAATCGTGGCTGGAGGTGTTGATTTAAAAAATGCTGAATTGATCCAACAGGTTTTTATGAATCGTTATTTTCGCGTTTATACGAATCAGGATATAATTGGCGTTGAATTAGGGGGCGCATTAAAAAATATTATTGCCCTGGCAGCCGGAATTTGCGATGGGGCTGGATTTGGTGATAACACAAAAGCAGCGCTTCAACCTCGCGGATTGGTAGAAATTGTTCGACTGGGTACTGCCATGGGCGCACAGGCTGCTACATTTGCCGGCCTATCGGGCATGGGCGATCTCATTGTAACCTGTATGAGTAAGCATAGCCGTAACAGGTATGTCGGCGAACAAATTGGAAAAGGCAGAAAATTGGATGATGTTTTGAAAGAAATGGTGATGGTTGCTGAAGGAGTGAAAACGACTAAATCTGTTTATGAACTGAGTAAAAAATACGAAGTTGAAATGCCCATCTCCGAACAGGTGTACAAAGTATTGTTTGAAAATAAAAGCACACAGGATGCTTTACATGAACTTATGGGAAGAGAGGCAAAAGAAGAAAGGTGGGGATGAGTGGCTGGTGACTTTGCTGCGGAATTGGGACTTTAAAATTGAAAAATATACGAACCCTGGACAGAACCAAGAAGGTAATTGGGTAATTAGGTTACTGGGTAATTGGGGATTCAAACTGGTAAATTATTTATTACCCAATTTCCTTATTACCAAATTACCTTTTAAATTAAAATAAAATAAAAATCAAAATGTTGGGATAACAAATAAACCAAACAAAGGAAAACCAAATGCGGAACAAAACTTACATTGGAGAAATTTCTAATTACAAAGATAAAGATGCCACAATTTCAGGATGGCTTTATAATATGCGATCCAGCGGTAAACTACATTTTTTAATGGTTAGAGATGGCACCGGTATTATCCAGGTAGTAGTAGCTAAAAACGATGTTGATGAAAAAACATTTGAATTGTGTAAAGAGCTGCCCCAGGAATCTTCATTAAAAATAACCGGGTTTGTTGTAGAGGATAAGCGGGCTCCCAGCGGTTATGAGATACAGGCAAAAAATGTTGAATTGGTGCATAGGGCTGATGAATACCCGATTACTCCGAAAGAACATGGCACAACATTTTTAATGGACAACCGCCATTTATGGCTGCGTTCTTCAAAACAGCATGCAATTTTGAAAGTCCGGCATTCAATCATTCGCGCCTGCCGGGATTATTTCGATAATAATAACTACACGCTAATCGACGCGCCAATTTTTACGCCGGCTGCTTGTGAAGGTACCAGCACGCTTTTTGAAACGGATTATTTTGGTTCAAAAGCATATTTAACTCAGAGTGGTCAATTGTATATGGAAGCGGCTGCCATGTCGTTCGGTAAAGTTTACTGTTTCGGTCCCACTTTCCGGGCGGAAAAGTCAAAAACAAGGAGACATTTGACAGAATTCTGGATGATCGAGCCGGAGATCGCTTATTGTGATCTTGACGGTGATATGGACATTGCCGAAGAATTTATTGAATACATTGTTCAACGAACTTTGGAAGAGAGAAAAGAAGAATTGAAACTTTTGCAACGTGATACTTCAAAACTGGAAACAGTTCAACGACCTTTCCCGAGAATTAGTTATGATGAAGCTGTAAAAATCATCAAAGACAGTGGACTTGAATTCGAAGATGGGAACGATTTTGGTTCTCCTGATGAAACCATCGTTTCGGAACAATTTGACCGACCAGTAATGGTGCATCGCTACCCGGCAGCAGTAAAGGCGTTTTACATGAAAGGTGATCCCGGTGATCTATCAAAAGCATTGTGTGTTGATGTTTTGGCGCCCGAAGGTTACGGAGAAATTATCGGAGGCGGACAACGTGAAGATGATCTTAATATTTTAGAGTCCAAAATAAAAGAACACGATCTCCCCATGGAAGCATTTGATTGGTACCTGGATGTTCGCAAATATGGCTCTGTGCCACACGCCGGCTTTGGAATGGGAATTGAAAGAGCAGTTTCGTGGATTTGCGGTTTAAAGCACATTCGCGAGACAATTCCTTTTCCGAGAACGATTAGTCGGATTAAGCCTTAGCTGGTTGCTGGATGCTTGTTTCTTGATGCTTGATTCTTGTTGCTCGATACTCGATAAAGGAAATATTAGGTTTTGGCATTGTCAATTGCCAATTCTCAATTCTCAATTAGTCGTTTACAATTCACAATTATTTTTTATAACTTGTTATTTTTAATTGAGAATTGTGAACTGCTTTAATTGACAATTGTGAATGAAAAATTAATACAAAATTGCTTAACCTGGCGGCTATGAGGATCATGTATCAAGAATCCAGCACCATTTCTAGATAATTAATAAATTCGCTAATCAATCCAAAATATGATGGAATTCAAAAAGAAAAATATAATAGCTGTCATCGGGCAGGGAAGTAACTGCTCACAAAAGATATTAGCTTTAGCAGAAGAAGTTGGAAAAGAAATCGCCAAGAGAGATGGCATAGTTATTTGTGGTGGATTAAAAGGAGTGATGGAAGCGGTTTGTAGAGGCGCTAAACAGGAAAATGGGTTGACCATTGGTGTAATTCCCGGGACACAAAAATCAGACGCCAATAAATTTGTTGACATTCCAATTGTAACCGGAATCGGTGAAGCAAGGAATAGCATAATTGTCAGAACTGCCGATGCTGTGATTGCTGTTGGCGGCAAGTACGGCACGCTTTCTGAAATCTCATTTTCCCTGGCTTTTAACAAACCGGTTATCGGTCTCAATACCTGGGAGAACATCGAAGGTATAATTTACCGGGACAGTCCTGTTGAGGCGGTTGAAGAGGCTTTTAACAAAAAAAAATGATAGCCACAAAACTATCTAATTATTTTTCCATTATAAAAAAAAGGTGACTATTCAGCATTCCTAAAAAATGTCATTCTGAGGGAGCTTGCGACCGAAGCATAGTCTGTATTTCCTTATTTTTTAAATGTAACTATACAGGAATCTCGTTTTTTATTAAACAATTTTCTTTAATATTACGAGATTCTTCACTTCCCAACATCACCCTCCCCCTCCCACGTTCAGAATGACTTCAATTCAACGAATTGCTGAACAGTTACAAAAAAAAAGACTAAAATGAAAACAAGTGCACATATTATTGTAAGCGGTCTTGTCCAGGGTGTTGGGTTCCGTTGGTTTGTTGAACGAGAAGCGAAAACTTTAGGATTAACCGGGTTTGTCAGGAATTTATATTCAGGAGAAGTGGAAGTAAAAGCCGAAGGTGAGCGAGGATTAATTGAAGAATTGATTGCCAGCTTAAAGGTTGGCAACAGGATGTCAAACGTTGTTGATGTAAAAATAAGTTGGACTGAATTTGAAAATAAATATAAAAACTTCCAAATAAGAATTTAACCCAGATAATGCAATAGAAGAAAAAATTGCCACAAAGACACGAAGAACACAAAGAAACACAAAGAATAGAAACAAGTAAATCATTAATATTGTTGTACCAAAAGAGCAAAGAAAATATTTGTAATAGCACAACTCTAACAATTTGTAAATTAATTCTTTGTGCACCCTGCGGGTATAATAACCTTTGTGTCTTGGTGGCTATTGCATTATTTGGATTTAAAACGGAGCAGAAAAAATGCATGGATTTGAAGAAAAAATCAGAACAGTCATGGATTTCCCCAAACCGGGCATCGGGTTTAAAGACATTACCACACTTCTCAAAGACGCCTCCGCGTTTAAAGATTCTATTGAAGCAATGGCAGCTAAATTTGATCCTGAAAAAATTGATAAGATTTTAGGGATCGAATCCCGCGGCTTTATATTCGCTTCCGTATTAGCTTACAAATGGAACAAAGGGCTTATTGTAGCCCGAAAGCCCGGGAAATTACCCGCTGAAAAAATCAGTGAAGAATATGAACTGGAATATGGTGTGGATCGTATCGAGATTCATCGTGATGCCATATCACCCGGTGAAAGAATACTGATTCTTGACGATCTTTTAGCAACCGGTGGCACTGTGGAAGCAACAATAAAGTTAGTTGAACAATTAAAAGGTGAGATAGCAGGAATTGGATTTTTAATCGAGCTTACTTTTTTAAATGGCAGAAAGCGGTTTGAAAATTTTAATATTTGTTCATTGATTGAATATGATAGTGAATGAAAAAAAACTTTACTAAACCCCAACCTGGACAAGCCAGAATCCCTACAAACTGAAATGGTAGGTTTGTTTGAGATACCGATTACAACAAGAGAAGATCAAGGTCGAGATTAAGGTCAAGAAAAAATCATTTTATTTTTTTCTTGATCTCGATCTCAATCTCGACCTTTTGTAAATTTTTACTGTTTTCAAAGTTAAGTTTATTTTTGCCCATTGTACAAGAAATTCACTGTTTAGAAACCAAAGGTTTAGTAAAGTTGCACTCAAACACAAAAATGACTTGACTTTATTCCTTTTTGTTAATATCTTGTCTTATGCAATTAATCAAAATAAAAAATTATAAAATTAGGCATGAACTATGAAAAGAACTATCTCTTTTTTCGTTGTTATATTGTTATTATTAATTATTTTTTCAACAGTTTTTGCAGGTGGTAAGTGGTACAATCACTATAAAGATGGTCTTAAATTTATGCAGTCTGGTAATTGGACCCGGGCGATAGCAAAGTTCAATCAAGCGATAGTAGTGAAAAATAAAGACATGAAAAAAATAAAAACGTATGGCATGCATTTTATGGCATATTTTCCGCACCGGGAAAAAGGAATCTGTTATTATAATCTCGGCAGAACTGATGATGCAAGAAGAGAATTGAAATTATCCTTGAGACAACAATATTCGTCCCGCGCCCAGGAATACCTTGCAAAACTTGGCAGCGCCCCACTAATAAGAAAGCCAATTGAACCACCATCCCAACCCGTAGTAAACGAAAAAATTGTTTCCAAAACAGATCCGCCTGTTCAAGCATCTATTGGAGTGAAGTTGGTGGGCGAAAGAATGGGCTTGGCTGTTTTGCCGTTTCAAACATCAGGCTTGGGTGTTGAAATGGGTAACATCAATGTCGTTGAACAGTTGATGACAACTTTTTATAATTTAAATCGTTTTAAATTGTTTGAACGCAGCCAATTGGAATCCATTTTAGAAGAACAAAAACTGGGCATGTCCGGCCTCCTTGATGCTTCAACAGCAGCGCAAATTGGAAAGGGAATCGGCGTTGATGCGATTGTTTTAGGAAGCGTTACAAGGTCCGGTAATAATATGGCAATCGACGCACGGCTAATTGACACTGAGACTGCACAATTAATAACAGCGCAAGATGAGATGAGCAGCAGAACAACAATTCAGGAATTAAAAGAGATGGTCAATCGGCTGGCAACAAAAATATATAATGATTTGCCATTAGTAGAAGGCTATGTAATTGGTATTAACGGAGATCGATTAACATTGGATATCGGCTCCTCCAAATATATTAAAAAAGGCATGAAGTGTATTGTTTACCGCGAAGGACGGGATATCATCCATCCGATCACAAAAAAGGTATTGGGCAAGCAAACCGAAGAATTAGGTGAAGTGAAATTAAGTGAAGTTTACCCTGAATACTCAATAGGCAAAGTTATTGTGACAAAAGCAGGAATGTTTGAAATAGGGTGTAAAGTGATAACAAAATGATAAATATTGAGGAGGTGATGACGAAGTTTTTTCATTAATTAATTAAATTGAAATTTAACAAAATTAAGGAGCTAAACATGAAATTAAAATTAGTAATACTTTTAGTGATTATTCTATCGTTGACACAGATCGTTTTTTCTCAATCGATATCGTTTTTCAATCCTAATACCATAGGCGCTGGAGCTAGAGCTCGTGGAATGGGTGGCGCTTTTATCGGTGTCGCTGATGACGCAACCGCAGCTTCCTGGAATCCTGCTGGATTGGTAAGATTGGAAACAGCAGAGGCATCTGTTGTTGGATTATTTGAGAGTTACACCCCAGAAACTGATGTGCCAGACTTTGATGCCGATCCTTATAAAAGTTCTCATTTCGGACTTAACTTTATAAGTGTTGCAATCCCTCTATCACTTGGTGAAAGAAATCTAGTTGCAGCAGTCGCTTACCAAAAAGTGACAGATGCTTATTCAAAATATGATGGCGATAACGCATTGCAAGAAACAACCGGTGGAATAAATGCAATTACGCCGTCGATAGGAATCCAATTGACAAATTCCATTTCCTTGGGCGCTTCAGTAAATATTCTGACTGGTGCAGAAAATTTGTCTTATGAAGATAAAACAGGGTATTATCAAAGTTATGATTACACGACTGATTTAAGTGGTACGAATTTTAGTATCGGTGGATTATTCGACTTCAACCAGTTTAGGTTGGGAGTTGTTTTTAAAACACCTTTTGGTTTAAAAATAGAAGATAGTGATCGTTCATGGGATCTCACTTTTAATATACCACAAATGCTTGGTTTTGGCGCTTCCTTCGCACCAACTGAACAATTAACCATTGCAGCAGATTATGAGATGCGAAAATATTCCGATGCAGAATATGAAGCAAACGAAACCGGGGAAACGATGAGCGCGGATTGGTTGGATGTTAACCAGGTTCGTGTTGGCGCTGAGTACCTATTGATGACAGGTGAAAATGTTTTGCCGCTCAGGGTTGGTTTTGCTACCACACCCCTGCCATTTGAAGATGATAATGGCGATCAACTGGTGGGTTCAAACATCACAGCAGGCATTGGTATCATTATGGGTGCAATAAATCTTGATTTAGGCATGGAGTACAATTCATACTCTTATGAATTTACAGGGGGAGGCGAAACGTACAACTATTCCGATAATTATCTCCGATTCATCATTTCCGGTGTTTTCCATTTCGGTCAATAATAAATTTTTAATATTTTGAAAGGCGAAACAATTGACTTGTTTCGCCTTTTTTTTGGAAATTGGGTATTTTAAATAAGGTAAAAAAATGAGTGGCACCATTAATTTAGATTTCGACAATGTAAAAGATTTTATTTCAGAAAGTGATTTGAATTCAATTGAAGAAAAAATATATCATGCCAATAATTTGATAAAAGAAAAAACCGGCCCCGGAAAAGAATACTTAGGTTGGCTGGATTTGCCGTTTCAAAATGATGATGATATTCCAAAGTTCAATGAAACAGTTGAAGAGATCAGGCTTGAAGCTGATGTTTTAATTTCCATCGGAATTGGTGGCTCATATTTAGGCGCGCGTTCAGTTATCGAAGCATTGCAGCCAAATTTTATTAGCTGTGGCGGAACCCGACCACAAATTCATTATGCCGGTTTTAATATCGATTCAGGTTATTTGACAGATTTACTCAAATTAGTGAAAAATAAAAATTGCTGGGTCAATGTCATTTCAAAATCAGGAACCACTACTGAACCGGGAATCGCTTTCAGAGTCATTAAATCAATGATGGAAAAAACTTACGGCAAAGCGCTGGCACGGAAAAGAATAATTGCTACCACCGACCATTCAAGAGGCGCTCTCAAACAGATGGCAGACCAGGAAGGCTACACTACTTTTGTAATTCCTGATAATGTGGGTGGGAGGTTTTCTGTTTTAAGTCCGGTTGGTTTGCTGCCAATTTCAGTGGCAGGTATTCACGCAAAAGTTTTATTAAATGGCGCACTGGATATGGCTGAAAAACTGAATAACAATTCAATTTTTGATAACTTGGCAAATTTGTACGCCGGGATTCGATATTTATTGTACCAAAAAGGAAAGAGCATTGAATTATTGGCTAACTTTTCAAATAAACTCATGTTCTTTGCCGAATGGTGGAAACAACTTTATGGTGAAAGTGAGGGCAAAGATGGTAAGGGTATTTTTCCAGCGTCAGTAAATTTCACAGCGGATCTTCATTCTTTGGGGCAATATATTCAAGATGGAAGACGGGATTTATTCGAGACATTTTTAATAGTTGATCACATCGATAACGATGTCATGGTTCCGGATAAAAAAAATAACTTAGATGGATTGAACTACCTGGCAGGGAAAACATTTCACGAAATCAACATACAGGCTTACAAGGCTACAGCAATGGCGCATAAATCAGGCGGTGTACCAAATATGACGATTCATTTGCCCGAACTAAATGCATATTGGCTGGGACAATTGATTTATTTTTTTGAAAAAGCCGTGGCAGTCAGCGGTTACATGTTTGGCATTAATCCATTTGATCAACCTGGTGTTGAGGCTTATAAACAGAACATGTTCAGGTTGCTGGGGAAACCCGGGATTAAAAAATAATATGAAAAAAAATCCAACGGATAGAAACAACCCAACTGATAAAAAAAATAGGCACTATTCAGCCATTTGTTGATTTGATGTCATTCTGAACGCTGGAAGGGATTGGGAGGGTTGGGAAGTGAAGCATAGTCTGTATTCATTAATATAATATAATGTGACTATACAGGAATCTGTTATTCATATAAAAATTGTAGATTAGCCATTGAGATTCCTGTACAGTTACCTTATTATTTTAAGGAAGTACAGACTGTGCTTCGGTCGCAAGCTCCCTCAGAATGACTTTTCTTGGCAACGCTGAATATTTGAACAGCGAAAATCTTTACAAACAGAGCAAGTTTTCGCCCACAGAAAAAAGAGCATAAATTTTTTAATTCCCGTGGGATTTCTTTTCCGTGGGAGAAATATTTCTTGTCGGTTTGAGGCGAAGCTTCGCTAGATAGTTACAAAAATAATATCCGTTGGGTTGTTTCTATCCGTTGGATTCAATTTTCTCGACTTAAAAATTTTACAATTAAATGACTAACAAAAAAACAACTACAAAACTTTTTTTCATAACAATATCCATTTACCTGGCTGCCTTTTTATTGGATGTTGCCCAACTGTTTGATTTTACCATTTCAGGTTTTAATCTCGTTCGCGATATTTTAGCGATTTTTGGGTCTGTTTTTTTGCTGATTACATTCATCCAATGGTCTCTGGACATTTCCACTTATGATAAAATAAAATATATTTTTTATTCAATTCTCTTCATATTTGCCATCAACTATTTTTACCCTTTTTATGTTAACCAGGCTGGTCAAAAAAACACCGGCGTGATTTTTTCATTGAGTTCTCTTGTCTCACTAATTTTGCTAATGTTCGTTTTAGCGCTCATTCGTGAACTTATTTTTGTTCAAAGAAAAAGAGGAACAAATAGAAATTTCAACCTTCTTTTTAGTCTTTTTATCTTTTACAGTTATTTTTCGCAATCAAAAAACTTTACATTAGATTTTAAAATCCAACCTTCTTTAAATATAAACTTGCCAGACTGGGCAAATATTGTTTACATGGTTTTGACAATAGTGATGGTCTATCTGATCGTCATCAATTCATTCAGAACACAATGGGTGAAATTTTTAAATAAAAACGAAAAGATAAAAACACTTTTTTCAAATGTATTCGTTCTAACCCTGTTGATTTTACTTATTATAAAAGGAGAAACCATTGTCTCAGAATACAGCTTAATTGTCGGAAACCTTTTTTCAATTTGTACAATTTTTTTAACGATATATTTTTCTTTTTCTATTCTTGTCATTTTACTTCATTTACCCACCGCGGGTGTTTATGATCGAAAAGTAAGAGAGCTCTCATCTCTTCATGATCTATCCCGCCATATTTTAGGGGTATTTGATATAAACAAGGTTATACAAATTATTACCGATCAAACCATTTCAGTGGCAGAAGCTAACTATTCCTGGTTAGTGATCAAAAATTTATCTTCAAAACATTTTGAATTAGTTGCTTATAAAAATCTTCCCGCGACATTAATTGAGACTTATTCTGACAATCCAACTAACGAACTAACAGAATGGGTAGCGACAAATAAATCAGCGTTAAAAATTGATCGTATCTCAAAACATGATTTAACTTCGGGATCAAATGTCTGGCGCCATAGAAGCGGATCTTTATTAGGAATTCCTCTCATTTCAAATGATGAAGTGATGGGCATTCTGTTCGCTGTTAAAAGCGACGAATACGGTTTTTTACCAGGTGATGAAGCTTTGCTTACGATGTTTGCAAACAATGCCACTGTAGCAATCGAAAATGCCAATTTGGTCAAGAGATCGCTTGATCAGGAGAAATATGAACAAGAGCTAAAAATAGCCCACGAAGCGCAAAGGAAACTGCTTCCGCATACCATGCCCGAGATAAAGTTTTTACAAATAGATGCAGCTTGTAAAACTGCCAACGAGGTTGGTGGCGACTATTATGATTTTTTTCTTTATGATAACTCAAAATTAGGCATTATTATTGGAGATGTTTCCGGTAAGGGCGCTGAAGCAGCTTTTTACATGGCTGAAGTAAAAGGCGTTTTTGAGTCACTGGGAAGTACAAGCACTTCTCCCAAAGAATTATTGATAAATACAAACAAAATTCTTTATAATACGTTAGATAGTAAAACATTTGTCAGCGCTTTGTTTGGCACATTTGATTTTAAAAAACATACCTTCACTTTTTGTCGTGCCGGGCATTGTCCCCTTCTTTACTGGAGTGCTAACGAGAATGAAGTTTATTTAGTGGAACCCGCAGGATTGGCACTAGGATTGGATGGGGGGATGAATTTTAACAGCATATTAAAAGAAGAAAAAATTAAGTTTCACTCAAATGATATTTTTGTTTTTATAACAGATGGAATAAACGAAGCTAGGAATGCACATAACGAAGAATTCGAGGAACAGAGGATATGCGATATCGTTTTTGAGAACCAAAAGGAAAACGCCACGGCTATCAAAAATGTAATTCTCGAAAAAATAGAAAATTTCGTCGGAGATCAAAAACAGCATGACGATTTAACTATGGTTGTGATAAAAGTTGTATAAAAATTTAATATTTATTATGATATCGTTTAGAAAAATGATTTAGAAAAAATGTAATCATCACTTGCCATACAAAGAAAGGGTGAGATCGCCGGTCAAAATGAAAAATTGAAACCAACGGATAGAAACAACCCAACGGATAAAAAATAATGGATAATAAAGGAAAATGAAATATAATTAATTTTCTACTGCCTTTGTCTGATTCTAATTTCTGTTGGGAAAAATTATCATATTTTTAATGGTTTCATTAATATTCTGTGTTTTTAAATTCTAATACCATCCGTTGGGATTTTATTCATATTATTTATTTTTTACCAGGTGAACGGTTACAAAATAATTAAATTCTTTTTATTGATTAAAAAATCAAAATTCGCTATATTAGCCTCTTCAAAAAATCAGAATAAAACTTTGCCAATATATTAAAACAGGAGTTCAGCTATGGAATCTTTCGAGGTTACGAGAAAAGAACAAGGAAACGTAATGATTCTTTACATCAAAGGGTATCTTGATGCGCACACTGCACCCATGTTAGAGAAAGAATTACAAGGGTTAGTTGATGAAAAAAAATATAACATACTTGTCAACTTCAACGAACTGATTTACATTAGCAGCGCTGGTTTGGGTGTTTTTATGGGATTCATAGAAAATATCAGGAATAACAAAGGTGATATTAAGTTGAGCAATATGAATTCCAAAATTTACCGCGTCTTTGACTTGTTAGGATTTCCAACACTTTATGATATCCTTGAGGAAGAGCAGGAAGCATTAAAAAAATTTGAAAGCTAAACCAGCAAAAGGTGAAAAAAACCGTGAAAAAAGAAAAAACAAAATATAAATTAAAAATTCCAAGCAAAACTGATAACCTGGAATTAATTCGTTCTTTTGTTTCTAACATTGCTGTCAAGGTTGGTTTTGATGCTGATGAAACCTATAAAATTGAATTGGCGGTAGATGAAGCCTGTGCCAATGTGGTCAAACATGCTTACGAACAGAAGCACACAGATCATCAAATTGATCTGGTCATTGAATTAGATGTGGATAAGTTAGTAATTATTATTTCGGATCAGGGCAGGGGATTTGATGTTAAAAAAATATTAAGTAAAGATATGAAAGAATACTTAGCTGAAATGCGAGTCGGGGGACTTGGAATCCATCTCATCAAGGCATTGATGGATGATGTTGAATTTATTTCAAAACCTGGTGCAAGTACCCAGGTAAAAATGACCAAATATTTAATGAAAAATGGTAAAGTAGAAGTGGTTAAAAAAAATGAGTAATTCTTCTGAAGTACAAAAAATGAAAACCTCTCAAGAAATTTTGGCGGATGAGGACGGCACCAGTCGCATTTTAGATGAGAAGTTGATGGAACTCCAATCTCTTTTTGAAGTCAGTCAAACATTGAACTCATCACTGAATTTAACTTCAATTTTGGACAACATGCTGCTTACGCCCATGGGTAAAATGATGATCACCCGCGGGATTGTTCTTCTTTATAAAGAAAAAAATAAGTTAAGTGTTGAAACACTAAAAGGTCTGCCCCAGGAACTTGTTGGAAAAATTATTGACGAAAAAATCGATATCTCTGAGCCAACTTTTTTAACTAAAGAAGATGAAGCAAACCTGACGACTTTTTCATTTTTAGTGGACAATAATATTGTTTTGCTTCTGCCTATTCGCAGCAGTGATAAAAATTTAGGCTATATCGGGTTTGGCAATAAAATTTTGAACAAAGATTATTCCAAATCAGAATTGGAATATTTAAAATCCTTATCTAATATAGCTGCTACGTCTATCGAAAACGGATTGATGGTGCTTAAGCTGCAGGATATTAATCGCCGGTTAGATAAAAAAATACAAGAGCTTAATACGATTTTTGAAATTGGCAAAGAACTCAATTCGACACTTGATAGTGATAAAATATTAAATTTGCTCAGTTATGCTGTAATGGGGGAGATGATCATAAATCGCTGCCTGATCTTTCTTGAAGAAAATGGAGAGATGAAATTACAAATGTCCAAAGGGCTGCAGAGCACCGATGAATTAGCCCTGTTTGAAAAAGAAGATTTTTTAGAGAAGTTATTTGAATTAACAGATCCAATTTATTTGAAAAAAGAAAACGAATATTCTTCTCCATTACAAAATTTTCAAAAGACAAAATTTCCGGTCATCGTGCCGATGAGAATTCAAAACAAAACAAAGGGTATTCTGGCAATCGGTGAAAGAATTACCAAAACACCTTTTTACGATGATGATTTGGAATTCTTGTTTACTTTGGGTAACGAAGCTTTGATCTGTTTGGAAAACGCCCGCTTATTTGAAGAAACGCTTGAAAAACAAAAAATGGAAGAAGAACTTGCTTTGGCGAGAGAAATCCAACAAAAGTTATTACCCAAAAAATGTCCTCAATTAGAAAAATATGAAGTTGAAGGAATAAATATTTCCAGCCTTCATGTTAGCGGTGATTATTTTGATTGTATAAAATTAGACGAAAATCATTATTGTTTAGCCATTGCCGATGTGTCGGGCAAAGGAACGCCGGCATCTTTACTAATGGCAAATTTACAAGCGGTATTAAACGCATTAATTGATTCAAACAGTCAACTGGAAGAAATTACAGGTAGAATTAATAATTTAATACATAAAAATACCAACTATGATAAATTCATCACGTTTTTTATCGGCATTTTAAATATTCAGGAAAACAGTTTTCAATACGTTAATGCAGGGCACAATCCACCGTTTTTTATGCACAAAGATGGGAATATTGAATTATTGGAAAGTGGCGGATTAATTCTGGGAATGATGCCCAATGTGCCTTATGAACAGGATAAAGTTCAGCTTAAACAAGGGGATTGGATAGTCATGTTCACAGATGGCGTCACTGAAGCTCAAGACAAAGATGGCGAAGATTTTGAAGAAGAAAGATTGATGGAATTATTACAGGAAAACAAATTTGCTTCTGCCGAAGTGATGAAAGATAAAATTTTGACTGCGGTAAAAGAGTTTACAGGTGATGTTCCGCAGAGTGATGATATTACGCTGTTGATCTTAAAGGTGACAGGGTGAGATGGAGAGTGGGAGACAAGGTGACGTGGAGAAGGGGATAGGGAGCAATGCCGTTAACTTATGCGAAAATATTTTTATATCATTCACAATTCATTATTCTCAATTATCAACGGAACGTCCGACGTGTCTTTGGCGGATTCACAATTAGAATTAACAAGTTTTCAAAAATTAATTGAGAATTGTGAATTACTAATTGAGAATCCGCCAAAAAGGCTGCGGACGTACCGTTGAGAATGAAAAGAATAATCTTTTTGCCTTAAGTTAATGCCATTGGAATAGGGAGAGTAAGCATGGCGACAAGTTGTGCGACTCTTATGATATTTTTATTTTTCCCCTTTCTCCCATTCTCCTTGTCACCTACTCTCCACGTCTCCTAGCCGTCACCCAATTTATTAGATATGAAATAGGTAATACAAAAAAAAGGTAACCAAAGAATGCCATCAATACTATTAGTCGATGATGATAAAAATATTTTGTTCTTAATATCAGAGGCATTGAAAAAATTTAAATATGATTTAACGTTAGCAACTGGGGGGGAGAAAGCGCTTGAAATTTTACAAGAGAATGAATTCGATCTTATTATTTCCGATCTGCAAATGCCCAAAGTCAGTGGGATTGATATTTTATCTGTAGTGAAAGAAAAATATACAGACACGGAAGTGCTGCTTGTAACTGGTTACGGAAGTATTAAAACAGCTGTTAAGGCCATGAAATTAGGCGCGTTCGAGTATCTTTCCAAACCGGTCAATGTTGAAGAATTGCGACACAAAGTTACCCAGGCTTTGCAGCGAAAAGAATTAAAGATTAAATTAGCGAAACAACAAAAAGCGCTTGATAAATATCATGAAATGATTCAGCGTGACTTGAAGCTTGCCGAACAAATACATCAAAGCCTTGTCCCTCAAATATACAAGAATGAAAAAATTGAAATCGGTGTAAAATATCTGCCAATGATCGGGCTTGGCGGTGATTTCGCTGATATTTATTATGATGGGGAAAAGTACATTTATTTGACATTAATTGATGTTACCGGGCATGGCATTAGCGCGGCTTTATTGGTGAACCGTATCTGTAGTGAAGTGAGAAAATTGGTGCGTGAAAATTTGCAGCCGGCGCAAATACTTTATGACTTGAATAATTTTATCATGGATGTATTTGATCAAACAGGAATGTTTCTGACAACTTTTACAACCCGAATCAATACTGATAATTATGAGTTCAGTTATGCCGGTAGCGCTCATCCTGCTTTAGTATTATGGAAAAATGAGAAAAACAGATTTGAAAAATTATCATCCCAAAATGTAATTATTGGTTTTGAAAGAAAAGACGCAAATGAATTTATTCAGGAAACAGTGCAATTAAAATCGGGTGATAAATTATTTTTATATACGGACGGAATTGTTGAAGCAGAAAATGAAAATAAAAAAGCGTTGGGGATTATTGGTTTTATTAATATTTTAAATCGTTTAAAATCTTTTCCGGCAAATGAGATCGTTGAACGCATCATTGATAATCTACAGCAACAATATTATACACAAGTCAGAGATGATATTTTTCTGATTGCGGTTGATTTTAATTGATTATTAACATCATGTTATAATTTTGGATTTAAACCAAATACCCAACCCTGATAAGCCAGAATCAAAAAGAAAAAAATCTCGGTCACAGAATTAGAACACATCACAGAAATTTTATAATTTATTTTCTGTGACGATTTTTGTTTCTGTAACCCAAAAGGTTTTGCTCTTTAGGCAAGAAGTTCACTTTTTTGTCCTATAATTTTAAAAAACTAATAATGTTTATCTTTGTGATTCTTGGTGTCTTCGTGTACCATCTGCGGGCATAATGATCTTTGTGGCAATTTTTATAATTTCTGTTGCATATGGCCTCATCTCAATAAAATCATTTTCTTAATATCGAAAAACGAAATTACTTTGTTGTCTTTAGCTTGCGCTTCGAATTGATAAAAATAAATACCAGAAGATACAAGGTTTCCATAATTATCTCGTGCATTCCACTGAAATGTATGAGAACCAACCGCTAATCGTCCATTAAACAATTTCCTGATTTCCTTTCCATTGATGTTATAAATGGTTAAATTCCCTTCTGCAGCTTGAGGAAGATTGGATTCAATAGTCGTTTGCGGAGTAAACGGATTGGGATAGTTTTGTGATAACTTGAAACCTATTGGTAATCGCATATTTATTTCGACTTTTACAATATTAGAATAATCAAATTTAACGGCAAATGCATCCTTACTTCCTGAATGTGCGTTTACAGGCGAGCCCCAGGTAGCACTACTGTAACCCGCAATGTAAACATTATCGCTGCCGTCCACTGTGATTCCATAGCCTGCATCATCTTCTGAACCTCCCATAAACGTATTCCATTGTAACTCGCCGCTGCTGTTTAGTTTTACGATAAATACATCATCGTCTCCCGCATGAGCGTTTACTGGCGAGCCCCAGGTTATTGAACTGTAACCCGCAACATAAACATTATCGCTGCCGTCCACTGCAATGCCATAGCTATTATCAGTTAGCCAAGATCCCATAAAGGTGTTCCATTCCCACGATTGGCTCCAGCCTGCCGTGATACACAAAACAAGCAGAATCACACAAAGCTTAAATGAATTTCTCATGATTCATTTCTCCTTATTTAAGTAGTAATAATTTTTTAAGCTGAAAAAAATCTCCGGCTTTTAAACTATACATGTAAACTCCGCTTTGCAATCTTTGTGCGTCAAAGACAATATGGTATTCACCCGGTTGCATCTCCTTTTCAACCAAAGTTGCCACTTCCCTCCCCAGTAAATCATAAAGCCTTAATGAAACCTGGGAAGATTTGGGAATCGCAAATTCGATTGTGGTAGTTGGATTAAACGGATTGGGATAATTCTGTCCTAATTCAAAGGAAGTAGGAATATGCTCAGCAGTCTTTTCATTTATTTTAGTGATAGTGGTGTTTTCAACATCAAATTGTATCGAATTACCCGTTTCATCATTAGCAATAACATTTTGAATTGTTAGAGTTGTTTCGACAGGCGGTATGTCTTTCAACTTTATTTTTATGGTTGCAATTACACCGCTTCCGTTTATACCGCGCTGTCCTGTTTTTCGAGTGATACCTAAACTCACTTTGCCTGCTAACATGTTTACATTGGGAAAAAATAATATATCGTCTCCCAACCAGCTGCCATTTTCTACTTCGACAGAATCAATATAAGTTTTTGGTGAAAAAGACATTTCAAAGGAAATTCCAAACAGGTTTGTTGCACCTTCAACAACAAATTCAACCCAACAGATTTGATTTTGTTTTGTGCTGCCGGTTATATTCATTTTCAGTGTTTGCGTATTTGGCTTTTTGATGTCTTCTGCAATCTCCTCATCTTCGGATGCTGAAACCGGTGTGTGCGTTTTACCCCAGTTCAACCCGATTGGTAACACATCTGCCTGGTTTACAGTTCCATCACCATTGGCATCGGCATAAGTGGCGTTTTCAGGAGTCCAGGGCGATGCCGGTTGTCCTGACCAAGCAATGGATGAACTGGGGCGAGGCGGACCTGTCGATCCCCAAAACAGTCCAAGGTGTTACACTTGTTTGATCCGATGCAAAATCAAGCGTTGTCGGCGTCACACTGAGCGTAGGAGCTGTAATCTCGCTACCTGAGATAAACCCGGATGATTCTTTGAAGTTTGTACTGGAAGCTAAGCCTACGCCGCCTGGTTGACCGATTGCATCGACCATTTTAAAATTTGGGGATTCCGAAGCGCCAGCGCCCTGATCGATAACGTCTTTGGTTATGAAAAAATTAGCGATTGAATTGATGTGTGCAGTTCCATATTGGATAAATATCAATACCAATGTGAAAAGCACAACGGCAACGATCCATTTTTTGAATTTTATCATTTTATCTCCTTATGTTTGTTGAGTTAATTTATTATGAAACATAAAGTTTGTATCCGTTCAATAAATGATGGAATTATTGCTTTGACATTATCATGCTTCGACTCCGCTCAGCATGAAGCTACGCTGACACTTCACCCTGAGCGGAGTCGAAGGGTGAAAGTAAACAAGCAAAACAAAATTACCCTGATTTATTGAGTGGACACTAAAGTTTTTTGCTATGCTCCTAAATACCAACTTTGTGGAAATTTTTATTTATAATAGACCAATAATGGATAATTAAAATTCAGCAAAGAATCCAATATAGTTCATGTAATTCTAAAGTAGTCCTTAGTTATTTATTCTCTAATTCTTCCACACGTTTGGCAAGATTTTTAATAATTTTTTGTTGCTCCTGTGCCACTTTAGTTAAAACCGCTACAATATCCATCGGACTTAATCCTTTTCGATCACTTGTGGAAACCAGTTCCGGTACATCTTCGGC
>JACKQG010000359.1_pt1 | contig 66952 bp, 59 predicted proteins | sample 8237621 | NCBI WGS metagenome assembly JACKQG01 (sample SAMN15677084, study PRJNA649215) | marine metagenome | biome: marine; feature: Black Sea; material: saline water; isolation source: suspended particulate matter (SPM) from the Black Sea western gyre | collected 2013-06-09/2013-06-10 | depth... | reverse complement strand
AACTTTACCCATTCAATAACACCGATTCACTGTCCACTTTTTCCGGGTAATATCAAGTCAATCGTTACCACAGAATGGCGTCGCTAGGGTAGCAGAATGTTTACATTCGGGGCGCGCCACCGTACAGACCAGTGCGAAGCCATGCAATAGCCCAACGGAAAATGGCACCGACGAAGTCGCGGCCAAACCCTTGCAGGGACTGGCATTCTGCGAACCTGTGCAGCTGCCTGCGAAGGGAAACGAGAGTAGGCCGGGCAGGACTCGAACCCGCGACCAAGGGATTATGAGTCCCCTGCTCTAACCAACTGAGCTACCGGCCCTTTCTTTCAGTGACGAAAGAACTAACTGCTAGGTTCACTGATCCGCCATTTCGCGTCAACGGGGCCAGTCGAACGACTCTATTTCAGGGCGTTTCGCTGAGAGGGGAGCAAGATTTCGACCGAGGTCAGCGAATAGTCGAGTTGAGCCCCCAAGATGCTGGCGTTGTTCGACGACGTCGCTTTGCGGTGGCGTGAGTACAACTTATAATTTGGTGAAGTGCTGTGTGGTTTGGGACTTTGGTCCAATCCAAGACTAGCCATGCACCAAGTGGTTGGGACGCGGCTGAGGATCGGAAAGTAGCGATTATGTACCCCTTCCAGAAAAATCGAATCAGCGGTCACGCGGGCACACCGCGAAAGTCACATAACTGGCGACGCGCCATATCCTCCGTAGTAGCTTTGTCGGCACTCTTGCTGTTGGCAGCGGATGACGAGCCGGAGCAGGGTAACGTCTCGGCGAGTTCCCAGCCTGCGGTTGCGACCCTGATCTCCGTGTCGCTTCCGATCACGGGCAATGCTGATACGAACATCAAACGCATGATCGACCAGACGATTGAGTCGACAGCGAATCAAGGCGAGTCGAGACCGATCTTGATCCTTGAGTTCCGATCGTCGGATAGCCAAGGTAGTGACGCGAGCGAGTTTGAACGTTCGTTGTCGATCGCCCGTTACTTGGCCAGCGATCAACTGAGCGGCGTGCGAACGATCGCGTACCTCCCGAGAAATGTTCGCGGACACGCGGTCCTCGCCGTGCTGGCTTGTGAGGAAATCATTATCGCGTCGGATGCCGAATTGGGTCATGCGGGAATTAGCGAAGAGCATGTCGACGAAGCAATGCGGAGCAGCTATCGCGAGATTGCCGAGCGACGACGAACGGTCCCGCCAGCCGTTGCGCTCGGCATGTTGGACCAAGAACTGGCTGTGAGTCGCGTGCAAACGTTGGACGGCGTTCGCTACGCCTTCGGCGACGAGTTGACGACGCTGCAAGAAAGCGGCGCGGCAACCTCTGTCGACGCCATCGTTACTGCTGGCGATTCGATCAGTTTCACCGGCAGCGAACTGCGTTTGGAACACAGTTTCGCCAGCCATCTTGCCAGCGATCGCAATGAACTGCTGGCGGCATTGGAGCTGCCCGTCGGGGCGTTGGAGCAGGATCCGTCACTCGGCGGTGAATGGCATCCCGTCCGAATCGATGTTAGCGGGGTGATCAATGCCAAGATGGTGAATTGGGTGATCAAGAGCACCAAGGAACAGCTCGATAAGACGTCGGAGGGTGTTAATTTCATCTGCGTGACCATCGACAGCGCGGGTGGATCGTTGGTCGACAGCCTTCGTTTGGCCAGTTTTCTGGCCAGCCTTGATCCCGCTCAAGTGCGAACGGTTGCATTTGTTGAGACACACGCTCGCAGTGATGCCGCGTTAATTGCGTGGTCTTGCGATCAATTGGTAATGAAAGACGATGCAGTTCTCGGCGGGCCAGGTGCCGTGAACGTTCGACCTCGCGAGCTGCCGGACCTTAGGCAGGCAGTGCGGGCGCTCGCGATCGACTCGCAACGCGATTGGTCGCTGCCAGTGGCATTGGTCGAAAGCAACTTCGAAGTCCATCGCTACACCAACACTCGAAGTGACAGCCGATATTTCTCGGATGAAGAATTGGACAGTCAAGCGGATCCAAGCCAATGGACTCGCGGCGATGCGATCGATGTCGAGAACGGGGTTTCAGGACGCGCAGCAAGCTCGACCGGTCTGGCGCGCCATCTGGCGGGCAGCCTTGCCGAACTACGCCAGCTGTATCAGATCGAACAAGAACTAGAGGGCGTCGAACCGAATTGGGCACATCTCGCCATCGAACAGCTGTCTTCGCCGCACATCGCAGGCACGCTGCTGTTTATTGCTTGGTTTGCATTGATAATCGAAGTCTCGCAGCCGGGGATTGGGGTCGGCGGATTCGTGTCCGCGCTGTGCTTTATCCTCTTCTTTTGGAGTAACTTTCTGAGCGGGACGGCAGCTTGGTTAGAGGGATTGTTGTTTGCCGCTGGCGTGATCAGTTTGGTGGTCGAGATCTTTGTGCTGCCAGGTTTTGGCATCTTCGGTTTTGGCGGTGCTTGTTTGGTTGTTGCTTCGTTGGTCCTCGCCAGCCAGACCTTCATCGTGCCGCGAAACTCCTATCAATTTCAGCAATTCGCCAATTCGTTGATGATGGTCGCCGCCGGATTGATCGGAGCTTTCGCATCGCTGCTGACCGTACGCAAGTACTTGCCAGATGCACCGATCTTCAAGCGATTGATGTTGGCCAAGCCAGATGATGAAGAGTTGGTAGAACGCGAACTACTGGCCGATTATCGACACTTGCTCGGAAAACGCGGCAAGACGTTGACGCAATTAACGCCGTCCGGCAAGGCGAGATTCGGTGACGAGGACATTGACGTGATCAGCAATAGCGAAGTCATTCCGCGCGAAACCGAGGTGCTCGTGGCTGACGTGCGTGGGAATCGCGTGCTCGTTCATCCGGTCGATGAAAACGCGAGGGTTTAAGTCATGGACCCGCTTACTTGGTCGATTTGCTTACTAATTGCCGCGATCGCATTGGTTGCGTTGGAGCTGTTCATTCCTTCTGGCGGATTGCTGAGTTTTCTGGCAGCGGTTGCCGTGCTCGCATCGGTCATCGTCGCGTTTACTGCCGGTCCTCGCACGGGTTTTTTGATGTTAGTTGTTACGTTAATCGTCGTGCCCGCAGTACTCGCGTCGGCCGTTCGATGGTGGCCGCTCACGCCAATCGGACAGCTGATCCTTATCGCGCGACCGGAAGACCCCGACGACGTTTTGCCCGATACCGAAGAGTACCGAGGATTGAAGTCGTTGATTGGCAAAGTTGGCGAGAGCAAAGGCAAAATGCTACCCAGTGGCGCGATCGTGATTGACGGGACGACTTACGACGCTGTCAGCGAGGGCATGGCGATCGACTCGGGAACTACTGTCAAAGTGATCGCTGTCCGAACGAACCGGATTATCGTCCGACCGACCGAAGAAGCTGTTTCGACGAACTCCTTGTCGTCGACCACTGAAGCGACCGATGTCTTGTCACAACCAATCGATTCGTTGGGAATTGAAGGATTAGATGAGCCGCTTACTTGACAATCACGTGCTAGCCCGGTATCGAACACCTTATCAAACGGGCGCGGATTCCGATTGTCTCACGGATTCTGGGCCCCGAACTGAATATTGAACACCATTGGCAATCTGAACTAGCCGACAAAAGGACTGTTCTATGACGCTACTTGCAGATGACTCCGCCGCGATTGTCTATGTGTTGATCGCCTTCGGCGTGCTCGTTGTCATGTTGGTCTTTTTCGCAATTTTTGCGAGTTACTTTCGCCTGTGGATTCAGTCGTTCCTAACGGGGGCTGGCATTACGATCTGGGATCTGATTGGAATGACATTTCGGAAAGTGAATTCGACTGTCATCGTGAAGAGTAAGATCATGGCGGTGACGGCGGGGATCGACAACAGTGAGATTTCGACCAAGGCCTTGGAGGCGCACTTCCTCGCTCGTGGTAATGTTCCGCTTGTTATTCGCGCTCTGATTGCGGCACATAAAGCAAAGACGATCGCGCTCACGTTCCGCGAGGCGACGGCAATCGACCTCGCCGGTCGAAATGTACTTGAGTCGGTTCAGACCAGCGTTTACCCAAAGGTTATCGACTGTCCAGCCAAAGGCGGTGCTCGCGCAACGCTCGATGCTGTTGCCAAGAATGGAATTCAGTTGAAGGTCAGTGCCCGCGTCACCGTGCGAGCCAATCTGCAACAACTGATTGGCGGTGCCGGAGAGGAAACGATTATCGCACGCGTCGGTGAAGGTATCGTTAGCGCGATCGGTTCGCAAGAAACACACACGACCGTATTGGAGAATCCCGATCTGATTTCCAAGGCTGTGCTGGCGCGACGACTCGATTCACAGACTGCTTTTGAAATCGTTTCGATCGACATTGCCGATATCGACGTTGGTCAAAACATCGGTGCACGACTTCAGGCGGATCGCGCCGAGGCCGATACACGCGTGGCTCGCGCGAGAGCGGAAGGGCGACGTGCCATGGCGGTCGCCGCCGAGCAGGAGCAAATCGCTAGCATCGAAGAGAGTCGAGCGAAACTTGTTGAAGCCGAGTCGGAAGTTCCCCGAGCGATGGCCGATGCTTTTCGCAGCGGCAAACTTGGCATTATGGACTACAACAAGCTCCGCAATGTTCAAGCCGATACCGAAATGCGTAAAGCGATCGCAACTTCCGGCCAGCGCAAGACGCCCGTCGCGAGTTAACTATTCCGCCAACCACAACAGGCAGCGATCAACATGGCTGGCGACATTGAAGAATTCCTAAAACGAGCCGCTCAGCGCCGCGCCCAACAGCAACCGCCGAGACCGCAGGCTCCAACGCCACGAGCTGCGCCTCCGCGCCCGCGTCCTGCCGAGATTCTCGATGCGGAAATTATCGATGAAGTCGAGATTATAGAGCCGCATGTTTTTGGCGAAAGTTCAGTGGCCGAGCACGTCCAAGACCACATGCGTTCCGGCGTCCATGACGAGCGACTTTCGCACTTGGGCGAGAACGTGGGACGAGCCGACGATCGCATGGAGGATCATCTCCACGAATACTTCGAACACGATCTGGGGCAACTTGGAGCAAAGACGGCTGCTGCGGCAGATTCTTCTCTGGATGACGATTCGCCCGGTCAGCAACGCGAGATCGCCAAGCCGACGAACTATTTTGAGCTACTAGCGAATCCTGACTCAATTCGCCAGGCGATCATTCTCAACGAAATCCTCATGCGTCCCACAGACCGTTGGTAGATCTGAGGCAGTCGCTCGATCGATACCGACCGCTGGAGTCTGTTTGAATTGTGGTGTAATATCGCCCCAAAACTATGCTCCCCCGAACAGACAAAGGAATCGAAAGCATGGCCACCGAGATTGCACCTGGCGAGACAAAGATTGGTTGGATTGGTCTCGGTGTAATGGGGTCCAGCATGTGCGGACACTTGATCGACCAAGGGTTTGCCGCAACGGTCTACACCCGCACCAAAAGCACTGCGGATGCGTTGCTCGCGAAAGGCGCGAACTGGGCCGAGAGTCCAAAGGCCGTAGCCGAACAAAGCGATGTCGTATTCTCGATCGTTGGTTTTCCCAGCGACGTTCGTGAAGTGATGCTTGGTGCCGAAGGCGCTCTCGCGGGCAGCAAGGCTGGAAACATCCTCGTCGACATGACAACCAGCGAACCATCGCTGGCAGTCGAAATCGCCGATGCCGCCAGAGCCCGCAGAGTTCATAGCGTTGATGCGCCGGTGTCGGGAGGTGACGTCGGAGCGAAGGAAGCCCGTTTGTCGATCATGATCGGTGGTGAACAGGAAGTTGTCGACGCGTTGCAGCCGTGCTGGAAGGCAATGGGCAAGACGATCGTCTATCAGGGCGGCGCGGGTGCTGGCCAGCACACGAAGATGGTGAACCAGACGCTGATTGCTTCAAACATGATCGGTGTTTGCGAAGCGCTTCTATACGCCCACAAGGCTGGCTTGGATCTCCAGACGGTAATGCAGTCGGTGGCCTCCGGAGCCGCCGGGAGTTGGTCGCTGTCCAATCTCGGTCCTCGGATCATCGACAATAATTTCGATCCTGGCTTCTTCGTCGAGCACTTCATCAAAGATATGGGGATCGCGCTTGACGAGGCAAAACGATTGGGCCTGTGCCTGCCGGGCTTGGCTTTGTCGCATCAGCTCTACCTAGCGTTACAAGCGCAAGGGCACGGTCGCGACGGGACGCATGCGTTGCAATTGGCATTAGCTTCGCTCGCCGGTGTAGATTGGCGAAATCGATAATACACGCAAACTGTTCCGCGCCGACGCAAATCGTATCGCTAATCAAGCACCGCGTTCCCAGCGAAAGCTCCCTTTAAGGGTGTCGTTCACCACGGCACCTTCGGGCCAACTGCTTCGGTAGAGTGCCGCGATGCACTCGGCTGCCTCGACACCCATGGCAACGAGCGAGGTTTCATCGGCACCGGCGATGTGCGGACTGACGACGAGGTTGTCGAGTTGAAAGAGTGGGTTGTCTGCGGATGGCGGCTCTTGTTCAAAGACATCCAATCCGGCCGAGTGTAGATGTCCCGATTTGAGCGCTTGATAGAGGTCCGCTTCGACCATCAAACCACCACGAGCTGTGTTGAGGAAGATGCTGCCCGGCTTCATGCTGGCAAACGCCTTGGCATTAAACAACCCCCGAGTTTCGTCTGTCAACGGCGCGTGGATGCTGATGACGTCGCTTTGTGCGAGCAACTGATTAAGCTCAACTAGTTCGATTTTGTGCGCACGAACGAACTCCGGATTCGGAAACTTTTCCGTCGCCAGGACATGCATTCCTAGAGCGTGAGCGCGATAGGCCAAGCTACTACCGATTCGCCCCAGCCCAAAGATCCCGATCGTCTTTCCTCGCGTCGCCAAAGGCAATCGACGCGGCCAGTTGCCGACCCGCACTTGCTTGTCATTCGAAACGATCATGCGACACGCGGCAAACATTAACGCCAAGGTCATCTCGGCAACGGCTTCGTGGTTCGCAGTGGGAGTGATCGTCACCGGTATGGCATGTTCGGTCGCGGCAGGAACATTAACGCCGTCGTACCCCACTCCGGCCCGAGCAATCACTCGAAGTTGTGGTGAGGCTCCGAGTACGCTCGGTGTATAGCCTTCTGAGCCGGCGATCGTAGCGGAGATGCCCTGTAGCTCGTCGATTAACTCCGCTTCGCCGCCAAGGTTCCGAGCGAGTTCGGGATTCTTGGGATAGGCGATTTCAAAGCCCGCTTCCCGTAGCACGTCGACATAGCGTTCCGGAACTTCACGCATCGATTCGGGGACGATCAGGCAAGTGGGCATTTCAATCCTATTTTTTTATCGGTGGCAACGAGGGAGCTTGCGAAGATCCGCGCGGTTAGAGGATGGTCCGCTGTTAAAGGGAACTCCCGGTGGAGTGGCTGACCGCACAATATATCCAAATCTGTCGGCAATGGGACCGACCGTTCAATTGTTCACCGATTTCAATGAACGAGTTTAGCCGATAGCGGCAAGATTCCAACTTTGTTGCCGAAGACGTGTCTGATAGACTTTCATGTGTCGGTCCTTGCGATGCCCCATTTGGGCGGTCGTTTGCTCTCGCCGGATTCGAGTAACGGCGGCTACATTGGCCGCCTGCATTTCAACTCAGGAGAGCAGACATGATGACCGGAAGTATTGGCACGCTGGAACTGGCTCTTTTGGCAATCGTCGCAATCGGCGCTTGGCCTATCACATACATGGTCACCAAGCGATGGCTGTGGGCGCTCGGGTTTGTTGCCTGTGTCGGCATGGCAATCGTGAATACTCCTGCGGATCCGGTGAGCACTTTGATCGTGAGTTCGCAGGCTTGTGGACTGTACGTTCTCTCGGCCTGGGCCTGGAACGCATTCCATCGCGACGCGACGACCGCTCACTAGTCCGCGGATCACTGCACTTAGTGAGTGCAAAGTAGACAGCATGGTTTCACGACGCGACCTACTGGCTCAACGATTCCCCCAACTCGGATGTTTATTGGCCGCGATCGTTGCGGTCACGATGTGCGTGTGGCCGTTCGTACTGATAAACGCCATGCAAACCGCGTTGACGAAGCTACATCTCCATCCCATCATCGGCTTCGGAGTGATGATCGGAATCGTTGCGGGTGGTTTCGTCAACTTTCCCGTCCAGCGACTGGAACGTGAAGTCGAGCAAGTTGAAGCACAAAGTCGGTGGCATCGCTGGCTCGGCCGCGTCCCACTCGCGCGGCGAGCCAAGACCGAGACGATTATTGCGGTCAATCTCGGCGGCTGCCTGATCCCGTTGGCACTGGCCGGTTTCGAGGTGCTTGTCGTCTCGCAGGCTGCGCCACACGCGATGTGGGCGGTCATTATCGCGTCGCTCGTCAATATCCTGGTCTGTTATCGAATCGCACGACCAATCCAAGGGTTGGGTATAGCGATGCCCGCGGTTTTGCCTCCGGCAGTCTCGGTCGGCGTGACTTGGCTGTTGCTGATGGGCCCCGAATATGATCCCGTCAGAGCTCCGGTGGCGTTCATCGCTGGGATAGCGGGGCCGCTGATCGGTGCAGATCTGCTGCATCTCCGGGATATCAGCCGGATCTCTGTGGGAGTCCTGTCCATTGGAGGGGCTGGCACGTTTGACGGAATCGTTCTATCCGGGATGTTGGCGGCATTGGTCGCCTGATCTGGATCGGCAGACGAGTTTGACAAGTTCTTGCAGCATCGCCAATTTCTGCGTGCTATAATCGCTACGACCACTTCTAGGTCTCAACTTAACCAACCAGCTATTGAAGAAACGTTAGAGGGAGAGTTCGATGATTCGCTCTGCACAGGCATTGGCCGCAATCCTACTTGTTATTGCGTCAGCACAAATCACGGTTGCGGTCGACGAAGTTGCCGAGACCGCTGCTGTCGAGACCGCTGCTGCCGAAACGGCGGCTGCTGAGAAAGCGGCTGCCGAGAAAGCTGCTGCCGAGAAAGCTGCTGCCGAGAAAGCTGCTGCCGAGAAAGCTGCCGAGATCGCCGCTCAAAGCATCGCCACGCACGAGCGCTGGGTTACATCCGCTGTTTACTCGCCCGACGGTTCGATCATCGCGACTGCGGGTGGACAAAGTCTTCAGTATCGACCAGGCGATGTCTTATTGTGGGACGCAACGAGTGGCAACTTGATCGCGGCTCTTGAAGGCCACACAAGCAATGTTTGGTCCGTCGCATTTTCGCCGGATGGCGCGACGCTTGTATCCAGTGGCTATGACGGCAAGGTAATCGTCTGGAACGTCGCCGAGAAGAAATCAACCGCGACTCTCGAGAAGCACAAAGGTTGGTGTCGAAGTGTCGCGTTCCATCCCGGAGGCAAACATTTCGCGACGGCTGGCGAAGACGGAACGGCGGTTATTTGGGACCTCGAAGGACCGAAGGAAGCCAAAGAGCTGAAGGCTCACGAAGCGGCCATCTATCAGGTCGCTTTCTCCGCCGATGGCAACACGCTCGCAACGGCTAGCACCGACAAGACGGTGAAGCTGTGGGATTGGCAAAGCGGTAAAGAGAACGCCAAGCTCGAAGGACATGAAGACGCTGTGTGGTGTGTGGCCTTTGGTGGCAACTTGATTGCGACAGGCGGTGCCGATCGGCAGCTGCGATTGTTTGAGCCGAACGGCAAGCTGTTGGGTGCATTGCCGGGTCACACCGATTGGATTAGCGGCATCTCTTTTTCTCCCGATGGTAAGAAGATCGCCACAAGCAGTCTCGATCGATCGATTCGCACCTGGAACGTCGATCAAGCCCTCGCCGCCGCACCCGGCGTTGGACAAGCTGCGGCCAAAGTCAAAGAGAGCAAGGACCAGCTTCAGAAGGCCGAGGACACAATCGCGGATAACGAACCGAAGATCGCACCTGCGAAACAAAAGGCTGATATCTTGGCCACCGTCGTCCCAGCACGTGTCGCTGCCGAAGTGTTGGCGCAAAGTCAGCAAGTTGCCGAGCAAAACAAAGCCAATAGCTTTGTGAAGGTCGACGTCGAAGGAGCAAAGAAAGCAGCTGACGAGGCAGCGAAAGCATCCGCCGAGGCAGCCAAAGCGTTGGCAGCCGATAAGGAGTTCACCGCGTTGGTCACGAAGTTGAATGCTGGTTCTTCAGCTGATGCAACGAAGGAGCAGGCTGCCGCTGCTAAAGTTGTTGTCGATCTCACTGCTAGCCTCACCACGGCCCAGCAGACCAAAGACGCGGCTACGAAGGCATTGGCCGATTCGACCGCCGCATTGAAGGATCTTTCTGGCAAGCAGTCCACACCGTTGAACGGCTTTAAGAGCACCGTTTGGACGGTCTCGTTCTCGCCTGACGGAAAGCGACTCGCGGCAGGCAGCCACAAGTCACTTCGAGTTTGGGACCTCACGCAACCACAAGAGTTGTTTCCGCAGGCTAAGAAAGAAGAAGCGGCCGCCGAGTAAGACGTCGCTCACAGAATCTCGATTTACAACCATGCCTCGCGTTGTGTTCACTTCGAACTTGAAACGCCACGTTGAGTGTCCCGAAACGGTCATCGGTGGCGAAACCGTCCGGCAATCGCTTGACGCGGTTTTCGTCGAGCATCCTCAACTGCGAGGCTACGTCTTGGATGATCAAGACCGGCTGCGCAAGCACATGGTCGTATTCGTCGATGGCAAGGCGATTAACGATCGCGAGACGCTGGGCGATCTCGTCGAGCCTTCGAGCGAAATCTACGTCATGCAGGCGTTGTCAGGCGGCTGATCACTGCTTCCAATCATGGCTCCTTTGCGGTCCAATTGACGCGGGTATGGTCCCGTTCAAGACAGGAGCAATCGGATGAGTGATCGTCTCTACGCTGCAACTCGCAAGGGATTCTTTACGGTCGAGCGCACGGGCAACTTGTGGGATGTATCGAAAGTCGATTTCGTAGGAGAGAACGCGACGCTGTTGCTGCATGATCCGCGCGACGCAGCGATCTACGTCGCGTTCGATCATGGGCATTTCGGCGTCAAGCTGCAGCGGTCGTGCGATGGCGGAAAGAGCTGGGAAGAATGCGCAGTTCCTACTTACCCGACGTTCACCGAAGAAGATAAAAGGCGACAAGGCGAGTCACCTGAAATGGGAGCAGCGCGCGACTTTTCAAGCTTGAAGGAGATTTGGGAGCTGACGCCCGGCGGACCTGATGAACCAGGCGTGTTGTGGGCGGGGACGATTCCGGGCGGGTTATTTCGTTCGACAGATCGAGGCAATTCGTGGGAGATCATTCGTTCGCTGTGGGAGCGCGAAGAACGATGGCAGTGGTTTGGCGGCGGCAAAGACAGTCCTGGTATTCATTCAGTCGCTGTGCATCCGAGCAACAGCCAGCACGTCACGCTGGGCGTCTCTTGCGGAGGCGCTTGGGTGACCGAAGACGGTGGCGAAACGTGGAACTGTCGAGCGGATGGGATGCGCGCCGAGTACTTACCTCCCGAAGAAGCAGGCAATCCGAATGTTCAAGACCCACATCGCTTGGTGCAATGCCCAGCCAATCCGGAAACGCTGTGGGTGCAACATCACAATGGAATCTTTCGCTCGACCAGCGGAGGCGAACTGTGGGAGGAGATCATGGATGTCGAGCCGTCCGCGTTTGGCTTCGCGGTCGTGGTGCATCCACGCGATCCAGATACTGCCTGGTTTGTTCCGGGAGTAAAGGACGAATGCCGTGTCCCGGTCGATGGCAAGCTGGTCGTTACTCGCACACGCGACGGCGGCAAATCGTTTGAAGCGACAGGGAACGGCCTCCCCAATCGTCATTGCTACGACATCGTCTACCGCCACGCTTTGGATGTCGACGGCACTGGCGAGCGCCTTGCGATGGGCTCGACAACAGGTTCGCTGTGGATCTCTGAAGACGGTGGCGACTCGTGGGAAGGCATTTCGAATCACCTACCGCCGATCCATTGTGTTCGTTTCGCTCCTTAGTACCGACTGACTTGATTACCACTGATTCGTCGAACAAGTCGCCGCATTTCGAGCACGCTGACAGTCGACAAGACACGATGAACCGGCAGGCCACTGTTGGTCACAACTTCGTCGATGGTCGTTGGTTCTTGATGAATGGCATCGAGGACGGCTTGTTCTTGATCGTTCAGCTGTAACTCAGCTGGATGTCGCACTTCTCGCCCGTCATCGGTAGGCGCTGACGCGAACAACGGTCCAAGCTCCTCCAACACATCATCGACGTTTTCTACGAGTTTCGCGCCCTCACGCAACAATCGATGGCAACCGTGCGACGTGCGACTATCAACCCGTCCAGGAACGGCGAACACTTCGCGACCTTGCTCCATAGCGTGCTCGGCTGAGATCAGCGCGCCAGATCGCAGCGCGGCTTCGACGACGATTACGCCCATGCTCAAACCAGTCACGATGCGATTTCGTTGAGGAAATGCTCCCGCGACCGGACGACTTCGTGGAGGAGCCTCGCTCATCAAAGCGCCGCTTTCGATTACCTGTCGGCTGAGCTCGCGATGCTCGGGCGGATAAATCTCAAGCAAGCCGCTACCCAGCACGGCCAGCGTTCGTCCACCGGCTCGCAATGCAGCTCGATGCGCTGCTGCATCAATTCCGCGAGCCAATCCGCTGACGATCGTCAGGCCCGCGCGAGCCAGCCCTTCCGCCAAACGCTCCGCTTGTTGCAATCCATACTGAGTCGCATGCCGCGTGCCAACGATCGCGATCGCTAACCCATCACTCGGTCTGATTTCCCCTTGTAGATACAGAATACCCGGCGGATCGTGAATCTGGCTGAGCAGCTTCGGGTAGCCATCATCCGTGTCCAGCAATAACGAAATGTCATTGTCGGAACAAAGCTGTAGCTCAGCAGCAACATCGATGTTCGTCCGAGCGTCCGAAATGGTTCGCACTAACTTGTGGCCCACTCCTGGGACTTGCCGCAAGATATTTGGCGCAGCCTCGAACACCGATTCCGCAGACCCGAGACACTCCAACAGCGATTTACGCGTTCGCGGGCCGACACCAGGAACGAGCGACAATCGGACGGCTGCTTCCAGCGCGTCTCGTGTTGATTCAACCCCGTCTGCCACTGTAATACCCATCATCGCAACAAGAAGAAAACGATGCAAACAATGTAAGCCGTGCCACCCGTCGCGTCCAGCAATTCACAGATGTGGGCGCAGAAGTTAGCTGGTGATCAGCGCAGCTCGCACGAGTTCTTCGGGCACGTCCGAAACAAGCTCGACATGCCCGAGACGAGTCGGTAACACGAAGCGCAGCTTGCCGTGTTCGGTCTTTTTGTCCTTTTGCATCGATTGAATCAAGACGTCGTGGTTGACGTCGGGCACGGCCAACGGAAGTCCAAGAGCCTCAAGCAACTCTTGCTGCCGGCGGGTTGCCTCGGCGTTGATTCGGCCCATTGATTCGGCGAGACGCGAGGCACACAACATGCCGATCGCAACAGCTTCGCCGTGAAGGTACGTTCCGTACCCGGTTTCCGCCTCGACGGCGTGACAAAAGGTGTGTCCGTAGTTCAAGACTGCTCGCAGACCCGTTTCTTCGCGTTCGTCCGCCGCCACGACCTCCGCCTTCAATTCACAACTGCGAGCAACGATGTGACGCATGACGCTCGTGTCGCGATCATTCAGGCCGTCAACGTTGGCTTCGAGATATTCGAAGAACTCGGGATCGAGAATCACTCCGTACTTCACGACTTCGGCCAACCCAGACCGATAGTCACGAATCGGCAACGTGTTCAATACGTCGGTATCGACTAGCACGGCAGCGGGCTGCCAAAATGCACCGACCAGATTCTTTGCACCGGGCAAGTTAATTCCGACTTTGCCGCCCACGCTCGAATCAACCTGTGCGAGCAAGGTCGTCGGAATTTGAACGAATCGGATGCCCCGGCCATACGTCGCGGCGATGAAGCCCGCCAAGTCGCCAACAACTCCGCCACCGACAGCGACGACGATGGATTTCCGGTCGGCACCGAACTCCAGCATCAACCTCCATAGCTGATCAGCATGCGACGCGGATTTCGTTGATTCACCAGCTGGCACGGTTGCCATGTCGACGCGAATACCCGCTTGCTCCAAACTGTTGACAACGCTCTGGCCGTGCAGCGATTCGACATTGGAATCGGTGATTACGACGACATGAGAGCACTTTGTGCGATTAAAGACGGTACGATCAAGGACGAACTGGCCTGCGTCAGCCAACAGGCCCGGCCCGATTTCGATATCGTAGCTACGCTCGGATAACGCGACGTGGACGGTCGTGGTATCGGTAGCCAACGTTTCTCTCCCACTCCGTCAAACGAATATGATCGCGCAAATCAGCATCGCTATGCGTTTTGGCCGGCGCGTTCGACGTCATCTTCTGTGACAGTGATTTGACGGCAGAAGCCGGTATGCATCCGAACGTACTCCAGATTCGCACAGCTTTCCGGATCTGCGTGCAACGCTTCCGCGATGCGAGCCTTCTCCGTCGGCTCCCACTCGTCATACTCGTCCGGCCATACGGTCGTCGCCTCGACAACAACCGCTTCACGATACGGATCGAACTTGTCAGCCATTTATCTGCCTCACCGTAGCGAAATCCTTGAAACACAGCATTGAACGACACATTACTAGTCGCCCAGTATACTTCTGAATGAGGTTCTGGAAAATGAGGCCAGTTAATCGTTAGCAGGTGGTAATTCACTCGATGTACGGAACCAATGCGTGGGACGACGCCAAGATCATTGCCGCGCGACCGCCTAAAAACGCGGTCGACCCGCATCGCCCCTACGCCTCCCTTGTCGAACCTGAGTGTGCGGCGAACGGTCAGATCGAAGATGTGGCGACGATCTTCCTGACAAATCGCGAGTGCCCATTTCGCTGCTTGATGTGTGATTTGTGGAAGAATACCACGGACGAGCGCGTTCCCGTCGGTGCGATTCCGGAGCAAATCGAATTCGCACTCTCGGAGTTGCCTCCGGCCAAGCACGTCAAGCTCTATAACAGCGGCAACTTTTTCGACCGCCAAGCCATTCCGCAAGCGGACTACGAGGTGATCGCCAAACGTGTGTCGTCGTTCGACACGGTAATTGTCGAGAATCATCCGAAGCTGTGTGGCGACGATTGTCTGCAGTTTCGTGACTTGCTGGTTGGGAAGCTGGAAATTGCAATCGGATTGGAAACGATCCACCCGGAAGTCTTGCCGCGATTGAACAAGCAGATGACAACTAACGAATTTCAACGGGCGGTAGAATTCCTCTCCGAAAACGAGATCGCGACACGCGCCTTCATCTTGCTGCGACCGCCGTTTTTAGACGAATCCGAAGGCATTGAGTGGGCCATTCGTTCGATCAGCTTCGCGTTCGACGCGGGAGTTCAATGTTGCAGCGTCATTCCGACTCGCGATGGCAACGGTGCTATGGAGATGTTGCTAACTGACGGAAGCTTTGAACCACCAACACTTCGCTCGATGGAAACGGTTCTCACCGATGGACTCGCCATGGAACGCGGCCGCGTGTTCGTCGATTTGTGGGACGCAGAACGTTTCTACGATTGCGAGCAGTGTGGTCCAGCCCGTCGTGCGCGACTGGCTCAAATGAATCTCACTCAGCGATTACTTCCGGTCGTCTCGTGTGGTTGTGAGGCAACACGATGAAGACGCACGAGTTTGATGTGGTCGTGCTCGGATCAGGTTTCGCGGGTAGCCTGACGGCGATGATCTTGCAACAGATCGGACAGCGCGTTGCGTTGATCGACAAGACTCGGCATCCGCGATTCGCGATCGGCGAATCGTCGACACCGATTGCGAACATGGTGTTGCGGGACCTCGCGATACGATACGATTTGCCGCGGCTACTACCTTTGACAAAGTACGGATCGTGGCAAGATACTTATCCCCACTTGGGCTGCGGACTGAAACGAGGCTTCAGTTACTTCGCGCACGAAGCCGACCGAACCTTCGCGCCTTCTCCAACGCACGCAAACGAGTTGCTTGTCGCCGCGAGCAGCTGCGATCATGATAGCGATACACAATGGTTGCGAGCCGACGTCGATCGATTTTTGTATCGCGAAGCGGCCACGATCGGCGTCACCGTTCTCGAAGACTGCGCCGTGGGCAAGATTCGACACGACGGCGTCGGCGATTGGTCGATTGATTGCCAGTTCGAGGCACAACGGAACACTTTGCGAGCGTCCTTCGTGATCGATGCGACAGGTGAAGCTGGAGTCTTACCTCGCTCCCTCGGAATTGCGTCGGCGTACGATCAGTGCCTAACGCGCTCTCGGGCGATCTTTTCACATTTTCGAGATGTTCATTCTTGGCATGAGCAATTCGAACAACTTGGTGGCAACACGCAGGACCATCCCTTTCCATGTGACAACGCAGCGCAACACCACATTCTGGACGGTACTTGGTTATGGGTGCTGCGATTCAACAATGGCCTGACGAGTGCCGGATTGGTGCTGGATGAAGCGGCGCATCCGCTTGACGACTCGTTGGACGCGGCGACGGAGTGGAAGCGGTGGCTCGATCGCTATCCGTCGGTCGCAGCCATGTTCGCGAACGCAAATCTTGCATCCGTCCCGGGCAAGATGTTACGTACGCAGCGCCTCCAACGTCGGTGGTCGCGATCGTCCGGCGAAGACTGGGCGCTACTGCCACACACGGCCGGCTTTGTCGATCCGCTTCACAGCACAGGTGTCGCGCATTCATTGTGCGGCGTCGAACGACTAGCACGGATTCTTGATCAGCACGCAGCGGGTGAACCTCGCACTCTCGCACTGCGCAATTATGATTTCATTATCGGGCAAGAACTAGCGTTGATCGACGAACTGGTCTCGACATGTTTTGCGACGTTCCATCAGTTCGATTTGCTGATCCTTGCATCCATGCTGTACTTCGCTGCGGTTACGACTTACGAACGTGAGCGATTCGGTGGCGAGTCGTCACTGGCGTTTCTATGTGCTGACCAGTTGGAGATCCGCGAGCTATTACATTCCGCCCGCCAGCTAATTGCTGACAACGCTAGCGTCCCGGAGCAAGCGGCGATTGATCTAGTCCGAGGCAAGATTGCTTCCTTGATCGCGCCGATCAATCACGTCGGATTACTCGATCCAACGGTCGCCAACATGTATCGCCATACCGCTCCGACGATGTGATTGGATCAACGAGAAGAGGACACCAGCTAGTTCCAAGGCCTGCGTTTCGATTCTCCCGTCATTTCTATTGACCCACCGTCGAACCACTTCTATATTCCGCCACCCGTGTATCCTCGTGCGCGAGGTTCGCGTAGCAGCATTCAGTGACTGACTGCGGTTAGTTGAGATACCGTTTAGGGAGATACCGATATGACTAGCAAGGATGCTAGCGAAGGCAAGAAGCGAAGCGTTCGGACATTCTTCTCGATTGCTGGCGGTGGTCTCGCCGTCCTGGGTGTTTGCCTAGCGGCACGTACGTTGTCAGAGCCTGGCTCGGCAACTGCACAGGCTCCAGTTCGGCAAGCTGGTACAGCTCGTACCGCGCCTGCTCCCATTACGCGACCTTCCGGTGCAACTACGTCAGCAACCGCTGGCGCGCAGAAACAACAGAATCTAAAGATCATGGCGGTCGTCAATGGGCAACAAATTACTCGCCAAGATCTCGGGAACGAGTGCATGCGCCGCTACGGCGAAGATGTTCTTGAAAGCATCGTCAATAAGCATCTCATCTGGCAAGCATGCCAGAAGTACAAGATTGCGATTACGGACAAGGACGTAGAAATTGAGATCGGGAAAATGGCGTCGAAGTTCGGGCTGCCAAAAGACAAGTGGCTAACAATGCTGGAAAGCAAACGCGACATCACACCGGATCGCTACCGCCAAGAGATAATTTGGCCGGCATTGGCTCTTCGACGCCTCGCGAACGAACAGATCGAGGTTACCGATGATGAACTCCGCAAGGGGTTCGAGGCGGAGTACGGTCCAACGGTCAAGGTTCGTATGATCTCGGTCAGCAATCGTGCCAAGGCGGAAGAAGTTCGTAAGCGAGCCATCTCCGATCCTGCCAAGTTCGGTGATCTTGCGAAAGAAGTTTCGGAAGACGCCAACAGCGCCGCTGCAGGTGGCATCATTCCGCCAATTCGAATGCACGTCGGGTATCCAGAAGTCGAGAAAGCTGCGTTCACGTTAAAGGAGGGCGAGATCTCGCAGGTTGTCCCGGTCGCGAATCAACACTTGATCTTGCTGTGCGAAAAGCATTTGCCCGAGAGTTATATTCCCAGCACGCAGATGAAACAGAAACGCGCACAACTTCACGATCAGATCCGAGATAACAAGCTGCGATCCGCTGCAACGGACATTTTCAAAAAGTTGCAAGACGAATCGCAAATCGCCAATGTCTTTAACGATGCTCGCCTTCAACAACAGATGCCTGGCGTTGCGGCAACGATTAACGGTCGACAAGTTACGACGCAGCAACTTGCCGAGGAGTGCGTTGCTCGTTACGGCAAGGAGGTTCTGGAGGGTGAGATCAATCGGCTCATGCTGGTCCAAGAGCTGCAGAAGAATCGTAAGACTGTCACGGATCCTGCGATCAATGACGAGATAGCGCGAGCGGCAGATTCTTACGGTTACGTGAAGGCAGATGGCACGCCCGACATCGACACGTGGTTGAAGACGGTCACTGAATCCGACAGCGTCACTGTCGAACTCTACGTGCGAGACGCTGTCTGGCCGAGCGTTGCATTGAAGCAGTTGGTTGGTGACAAGATTGAGGTAAAGGACGACGACCTTCAAAAGGGATTCGCTTCGAATTATGGCGAGCGTGTCGAAGTGCTTGCCATCGTACTGACGAATCAACGGCAGGCAAATGAAGTGTGGGACATGGCACGTCACAACCCGACGGAAAAGTTCTTCGGTGAACTTGCGGTGCAGTACTCGGTCGAACCCGTATCACGATCGAACGGTGGAAAAGTGCCTCCGATTCGAATGCACGGTGGTCAACCGATTGTTGAAGAGGAAGCATTCGGTCTCAAGCCTGGACAATTATCCGGCATTTTGAATGTTGGTGACAAGTTCGTGATCCTGCGTTGCTTGGGACGTACGACGCCGAAGGTACATGATTTCGATGCCGTCAAAGGCGAACTCTACAAAGACATCCACGAAAAGAAGCTGCGCATCGCGATGGCTGACGAGTTCGATCGGTTGAAGGAGACTTCTCAGATCGACAATTTTCTTGCAGGAACGTCGCAATCAGGGCGCAAGCCACGCAATGTTGCACCGGCGGGCTTTCAGGGCCCAACCCCCTCAATCCGCCGGTAATCGCTTGCACTAACGGGATTTTTGGCAAACCTACTTCCCCGGCGTGTCGCCCCACGTTGGGGATATTTCGCGCGCCCATTCTTCGTCCCGTGAGAAGAGCTGTTGCAATCAGTCGATCTTGTCGACATGCTACTGTAGAAGGACTCTGTTGTCGCTTTTCGTTCCGCGAATAAAGCGTAAGTTCGCCGAGCGAACGATGACACTGTTTGCAGGAGTAAGACGATGTTGAGATTTGTCGGGGACAAGTACCGCCATTGCGATGGCGTGACGCGCCGCCAGTTTTTGACGGCGGGTGCCTTGACGATGGGTGGGCTTTCCTTAGCGGACTTGCTGCGAGCCGAGGCGTCTGCCGGCGTCGGTTCTTCAAACAAAGCAATCATTAATGTTCATCTCGATGGCGGCCCGCCACAGATGGACATGATCGATCTCAAGCCGCAAGCTCCCGCCGAGCTACGTGGAGAATTCAATCCGATCTCCACCAGCATTCCAGGCGTGCAGATTTGCGAGTTGTTACCGCGAATTGCCGCGATGGCCGATCGCTTTGCCTTCATTCGCTCGCTGGTCGGTTCCGCGGGAAGACACGACGCGTTTCAATGTCAATCGGGATTCTCGTTCAAAGATCTGGAGCCGCTCGGTGGGCGACCGGCGATGGGTTGTGCTGTCACGAAGTTGCTTGGTTCGACGAGCGACACGGCTCCCACATTTGTCGACATCATGCAAGGAAGGCCGCTCGTACGTAATAGTGGCCGGCCAGGTTTTCTTGGACCAGCCTACAAGGCTTTTCGACCAGACATCTCGAGCATGTTCGAACGACCGCTCGAAGATGGCATGAAGAATGAGTTAGCGCGTCAGGGAGCGAACCACACGACGAGCCTTAAACTTAATGCAACGCTCGACGCGCGTCGCCTGGACGATCGAGCGACATTGTTAACGGGCCTGGATCGCGTTCGACGTGAGCTGGACGAAAGCGGCATGATGGAAGCGATGGACCGCTTCACTCAGCAAGCCACCGGAATTTTGCTGTCGGGGCGCTTCGCCGATGCGATGGATTTAGACAAGGAACATCCGAGCGTCTTAGAGAGGTACACACCGGCCATGTCGCCGGTCGAACGTTTTGCCACGGCGGACAACGAACGCGCGATGCGAAAGCTCTTGCTCGCTCGACGCTTGGTCGAAGCAGGAGTGCGGTGCGTAAGTGTATCGTTTAGCGACTTCGATACCCATTCGAGTAACTTTGCTCGAATGAAACACATGCTTCCGATTCTCGACCACGGGTTGCATGCGCTGATCTACGACCTGGAAGAGCGTGGAATGATCGACGATGTTTCTATTGTCTTGTGGGGCGAGTTTGGACGATCGCCCAAGATCAACAGCAAAGCCGGTCGCGACCACTGGCCGCGCGTGGGCATGGCGATGCTGGCTGGTGGCGGAATGCAAACTGGGAAAGTTTTGGGTGCCACGGATCGAACCGCAAGTACCGCGATCGCCCGTCCGGTCAGCTACCAAGACGTCTTCGCGACGCTGTATCGCAATCTTGGCATCGATGCGACACACACAACGTTGATCGATCCGTCGGGGCGACCGCAGTACCTGATCAGCGAAGGCCAACCTATCAGCGAATTGGTCTGACACATCGCTTGCCTTCCGAACTCGACCTGACCAGAATAGGGCTCTCGCTTCGGAGTCACTCTGCTTTCCAGGAGTTCGTTCTATGTCGTTGATCCGGTACGCCGCAGGCTGGTTAACTGTTTCATTACTTGTGCTGTGCGTCGCGACCGCTCAGGCAGATGATAAAGCAAAAGCCAAAGCGAAGACGAAAAAGAAACGTGCGCCGAATCTGGCGATGCAACCGATTGATGACGTCGCTGGGTTGCCTCGCGTCTTGCTGATCGGTGATTCGATCTCGATCGGTTATACGGTTGCAGTCCGCGAAGAGCTAAAAGGCAAAGCGAACGTTCACCGACCGCTCACGAACTGTGGGCCGACGATTCGAGGAATTGAGCAAATAGACCGCTGGCTGGGTGACAAGAAGTGGGACGTGATTCATTTCAACTGGGGCCTCCACGATCTCAAATACATGGGAGCCGACGGCAAGAACCTCGCCGATCCCAAAGACGCGAAAAGTCATCAACAGGTCCCACCGGACGAGTACGAAAAGCATCTCCGGACGTTGGTCGCACGCATGAAGAAGACCGGAGCGACTTTGATCTGGTGCTCGACGACCCCAGTGCCCGAAGGGGCCGCCGGTCGCGTTGTGGGCGACTCGGTGAAGTATAACGAAGTCGCGGCGAAGGTCATGAAGGAGAACGATGTGGCGACCGACGACTTGTACACTTTTTCAAAGTCGCGGTTAGCCGAGATTCAGCTTAAGGCAAATGTGCACTTCAGCGGCGACGGTTCGAAGACCTTGGCCAAGCAAGTGGCGAAGTCGATCAATGCGGCGTTAGGCAGTGAGTGACGCTGTACTAGTTCTGATTCTGAGCGGGTGGTTGCTTGGGGATCGTAAAGCAAAACTCGCTTCCTTTTCCTGGTTCCGATTCAATCCGAATTTGGCCACCATGGACTTCCACCACTTTTTTGCAAATTGCCAAGCCGATCCCAGTCCCTTCGTACTCCCCTTCGCCGTGCAATCGCTGAAACACCTGAAACACTCGATCTCGTTGCGAGGCCTCGATTCCGATCCCATTGTCGCGTACGGAAAACCTCCATTCGTGGCCGGATTCTTGTGATGACACGTGAACTCTAGGAACTTCGTCGCCACGAAACTTGATCGCGTTTCCAATTAGGTTCTGAAAGAGCTGCCCAATTTGCGGGCCGTTTACTAGAAGGATCGGCAATGGATCACGAGTTATCAGGGCACCGCTTTGTTCAATGCTGGCCTGCAAGTTCGCGATGGAACGATCGAGGACGGTCGAGAGTTCCGTCGGTTCTGCTTGGTCTTCGCCAAGGTGGACGCGCGAGTACTTTAACAGGTCGTCGATGATAGCTTTCATGCGTTGACCGCCGTCAACAATGTAGCTAAGAAACTCATTCTCCTCGTCCGAGAAGTGGCCTGCGTCGCTTCGACCGAGCAGTTGGCAAAAGCCGGAGATCGTGCGCAACGGCGCCTTCAAATCGTGCGCTACGACGTAAGCGAACTGTTCGAGTTCGTGATTCGATCGCTCGAGTTCAACCAGTAACCGAGCCATCTGAGACCGAAGGCGATGCCGCTCGATGGCATAAGCAATCGAGCGGACGAGTAGCTCCGCGTCGACCTTTCCCTTGATCAAACAGTCTTGCGCACCCCGTTGGACGGCCGCAGAGCCCATCTCTCCATTGTCGACCGAGGTCAGCACGACGATTGCTCTTTCGGAGACGTCTGCACACAATCGGTCGAGCGTCGGCAAGCCGCAGCTCTCGGGCAAGCTTAGACCAAGAAGTACAATGTCATTTCGATTTCCAGCGCGGAGCCACTCGATTCCTTGAGTCAGATTTTCGGCACGGCTCAGGCGCGTCGGAAAATCTCTCGCCGTGTCGAGCATCTCTGTGATTCTTTGTGCTTCAACATCGTCGTCCTCGATCAGCAGCACTTCAATGAAATCTGGCATGGTCAAACTGAGTGCTCGAATGGGGAACGGGCCTGAACTTCGCGTGTCTATTCGTTACTCGATTGTTCGCGATCACGCTTCTGCTTCGCACCTTCCCGCACGAGATGCTCGGGCCACTCGAAGGATGGAAGCTGGTCGGCGTCCCAATCCCGGAGATGTTCCTGTTCGGTACGTTGTTCGGGGCGACTGTACTGCCAAGGATTGCCGCGAAACGTTTCGTCGATGAGCGCAAAGAGTCGTATATCGTATTCTTTTAGTTCATCGCGAGTATCGACGTGGTTGTGATCATGATCGGGAGGCCGATTCGTGCCGAAGTAGGATTGCACGCCTTCGGCCCAGTACTCGTGGTGATTGTTCGCGGCGTACTTGTCCTTCCAGAGCCCCGCTTGGGTCGCTTGGTCGTAGATGGCGCGTAGCCGAGCATCAAAGTTCTCGTCGAGTCGCTTGAGTCCCATGTCGTGAATCGCGTGGGCGAATTCATGGACCAAGATGTTCTCTTCGTGATAGGGATCGCCACGCAGACAAAGCAGATTCTCTTCGCCACAACTTACCGCGGGGCGAACCGAGGTCGCCCCAAGCCCTCGAGCGCGCCGATCCCAAAAGATCTTAGGTGTCAGGTCGCTGTGCTCGGGGATGTCGGTCGTAAATTCATCAGGTGCCATGACCGCGAAGCGAGTCTCGCTTTCGATTAATGCAAGCCGGATGTCTTCCCGTCCCTGCAGCATCTGGTCAATCAGATAGGCTGCTTCCTGCAACGCGGCGTCGGATACCTTTGCCGAGCTTAGTACTGGAAAGCCACTCGCGCTCAGATGCTTTTCGTAGAACGGATCGAGATCGAACGATTCGACAAGTTGCCGCGATGGCGATGAGATCGGCGGAGACTCGGCATAGAGGGTCGGGCTCATGAGGATCACGGCAATAGCGCCAATGACGAGTTTTTGATGCATCTGAATTCCTTGATTCGCAATTAGCTGCCACGTCGCATGACTCTAACAAGTCTTGACCATTTATGTAAACGACGTGTTAACGTCCAAACGCGGCACTCGCAAGCTCTGTCGCCATGCGGTCTCGGTAGCGAGTTTGCTCAAGAAACGAAAAACGGTGGCCTAACCCACTGGGTCAGGCCACCGTGTCGATAGCCAGATGAATCACTTCCATGCGAAATGAAGAATCGGTTAACTCCTGCCAATCAACGATTGACTAGCCGCAGTTCTTGCAACCTTTACGTCGGTCGTCGCAGCACGTCGGAGCCGGGCAGCAGACCGTTACCGGCACCTGCTTGCAGACGACTCGTGGAACGCATCGCGTCACCGTGTAAGGCACCTGACGTGGCACGCAGCGAGGCGTGCGAATCGTCTTGGTGTAATGCACAGGCTTGCAGACCGTATAAGGCACTCGCTTGGTGCAAGTGACTTGCTCGTAGCGACAAGTCGTGTAGGGCACTTGCTTCGTGCGACACTCTTTGACCATGTGGCACACGCGATAGGTGCAAGTCTTGACGACCTTTTCCGGTACCATGTGGCAAACTTTATAGGTGCAAGTCTTGGTCACTTTCTCCGGTACCATACGGCACTTGCGATAAGTGCAAGTCTTGACAACCTTCTCGGGCACCATGTGGCACACCTTGTAGCTGCAAGTCTTTACGACTTTCTCGGGTACCATGTGGCAACGCTTGTAAGTAACTGTCTTCACACGTTTCTCACTCGTCATGTGACACACACGATACGTGCAGGTCTTGGTGCGAGTTTCAGGAACCATACGGCAGGTCGTATAAGGAACTTGCTTGGTCACAACTTCCTTCTCGTAACGAACGCAGTTAATCGTTCGCTCTTGCACTTCAGGTACCCACACCTTGCGGCAAGTGCGCCGTGGTGGACATTGTACCTGGACCGTGCGGCATTCGCCCGGCTGATAAACACAGCAGCAACGACATGGATCCCATGTCCAGCAGCCAGGCTCCTGGATCACTTTCGTGACGACTGGTCCCGGGCATTCGGTCACTTGAGTGTCCCAGTGTCCGCTGCATACCTGAACCGTCTTCGTGTAGTGAACCGGACGACAGATTGTCTGGCACACGTCCCGGTAGTGTGTTTCATACACAGGCTTGCAGACGGTGTAGCAGACGTCCTTGGTTCGCGTTTCCCAGACGGGCTTACAAACCGTATAGCAGACATCTTTGCTGCAAGTTTCCCAAACGGGCTTGCATACCGTATAGCAAACGTCCTTCGTGCGCGTTTCCCAAACGGGTTTGCACACTGTGTAGCAGATGTCCTTCGTGAACGTTTCGTATACGGGCTTGCAGACGGTGTAGCAAACGTCCTTGGTCCGCGTTTCCCAAACGGGTCGACACACGGTATAGCAAACGTCCTTCGTGCGAGTCTCGTAGACTGGCTTGCAAACCGTGTAGTTCACGGTCCGGTACTTCGTCTCGTACACGGGCTTGCAAACCGTGTAATTGCACTCCTTAAAGTGCGTCTCGCGAACATTCTTTACACAGTCGACCGTTCGCTCGTCGTAGACCGTATCGTAAACGGTCTTGTAGCAGGTGTACTGCTGTTGATCGTACACAACCTCCTTGCAAGTCTTGGTAGTTGTGTAGCACTGTTGTTTTGCGCTGCAGTAATTGGCTGGGGTGGTTCCGGCACAGTGGCGATAACTCGCCGCACCGAAATACGCACCTGAAGCATCTGTTGCCGACAAGGCGACTGCAACGACCGCCAATGTCAGCACTCCCTGGAGTGTCTTCATCTTTCCGATTCTCCTCAACGACGTAACACAGTGAAGTTCATTTTGCTTGGCATCACTCGCCAAGCTGGTCGGCCAAAACGTTCCGTCGTTAGGTTGCCTGTCTGGCTTTGCAGGCGGGTTGTCATCAATGACACGCTTTTATCTGTGGGAATGTCGCCACTCCCACCCACTTACACTTGCCGGTTATCGTCGTTCATCGTCAAAATGAGCAGATAACTTAATTTGGAAAGTGTGGGTGGTATAAATAGTCTGTGTGATATAGGTGCAAGAGAGGGAAGTGGCCAGTCAGAGAAGCTATGATCCTTGGCGAATGGGCCACTTCGGTGGGGTGTTAGTTCGATTGCAGCGTTTACGGCGGTTAGTCCATGTCGTTGCAAACACGAGTCGGTTCAGATGTTCCGTATATGAGTTGCGAACTGTCAAAACAACGAAGCGTGGTAATTAGTGAGCGTCTTATTCGACTCCCTGAGACTTCCAACAAATCGAAGAATTTCTTGACGCTGCGTTCTTTGCAACCTAGATACTCCAGTGAAGCGATTGCTCGGGGCGACTTCGATTTGCAAAAGTTCACGGTTCAGCCCGGACGATCTGGGCTGGCAAGCACGGAATACAACGCAAGATCAATTACGAGGGGTTCCAAGACATGAGTCGTCAAAAGTCACAAGGTTTTACGCTCGTCGAGATATTAATCGTGGTGGTGATCATGGCGGTCTTGGCTGCCGTTGTCGTGCCGCAATTCACGGGTTCGACTGACGATGCGAAGAGAAGTACTGCCGAATTCAATCTTGGCAGTCTTCGATCCGTCGTCCAAACGTTTCGAGCCCACCACGAAGGCATTAAGCCGTCCTATTCAACCGTAAATAAGAGCATCGAAGGCCTCCTAATCGAGACGGCTGCGGATGGGACCGCCGGCGTTGGGTTCGGACCTTACTTAGTCGGGATGCCGGACAATCCGTTCACTAACGTTGCAACGGTTGTGGAATTTACCGCGACCCCCGCAAAGCCCATCCCCACAGCAGCTGACGTTACCGCTGGCAACGCCGGTGGCTGGTTTTATGACAAATCGATCGGCAATGTGTGGCTCGACTCGAACACTCAAGGTGAGTTCGCTTGGTAGTCGGAGATCGAAATCTGACCCGACACGAACTCGAAACGGAACTCAAAGCCCCTCTCGCATTTGCGAAGGGGCTTTTTTCGTTGTTCCTCTCATGGCCATCGAGGTTCCCACCACCTCCAAGCTCAACACTTGTTTGCGCCCGGACAAACTCCTATAAGTCTAAGTAGGTGCCCGTTCAGACAAAATTGTGATTCTCAGATGGAAGATAGCAGAGAAAAGCAGCCTCAATCGGCAGTCGAGGCGAATGTCCCCCAAGCGGTCGTAAGCCGCCTGAGTCTATACCTCCGCGAATTGCAACGATTGGTCCAAGATTGCCACGCAATGACCAATTCGACTCAGCTTGGGGCTCTGCTGGGATTCACCGACGCCCAAGTACGGAAGGATTTGGCGTATTTTGGCCAATTCGGTTATCCAGGAATCGGATATCGCTGTGAGGAGTTAATCGCCGCGATTAAAAAAATCCTGGGCACAGACCGCTCCTGGCCTGTTGCGATGGTGGGGCTAGGAAACCTCGGTCGCGCCTTGCTGCATTATCGCGGATTTAGTCAACGCGGCTTCCGAATTGTCGCAGCCTTCGATATCGACGTTGATAAAATCGGCGAGTTGGTTGAAGGTATCGAAGTCTTTCATCGAGATGATTTGGCCGAAGTCGTTGCTGTAAAAGGAATTCGCTTGGCAATCGTCGCCGTTCCAGGTGCCGCGGCCCAGGCGATCGCGGACTCGCTCGTCGCCGCAGGAATCGAGGGAGTGCTGAATTTCGCCCCGGTGACGCTGGCGTTGCCGGACCACGTCAGCCGAGTCGGAGTTGATCTGGCGATTGAGCTAGAACAGCTCTCTTTCGCGGTTGTTAATCGGCCAGAGAATCCGTAAAGTATTGGCGCAGTCGCAGGATTGCCCGATGGTGTAATGGTAGCACTAGGGATTTTGATTCCCTCAGTCCAGGTTCAAATCCTGGTCGGGTAACTTGAACTTCGAGTTCTCTCTCCGCCACCCACCGCTGGCAGCGGGTGCCAAACGCGGTCTCGTATCGCCAGCCGCAGCATCGCCTTGCTGTCTCGTAACCTGTGACGGTCGCTGATGTCGGAAAAACTGTGGTATCTCAAGAATTGCCCGCTCTTCGAGCGACTCGCCTCGGAGGAGTTGCAGAGCATCGAAGCACGGAGCAAAGCTCGCTTGTTTCCGCGAGGCACGCCGATCTACCTGCCGATGGACGAAACGAACTCAGTTTTCCTATTGGCATCGGGGCGAGTTAAGATTTGCCACCTCACTCCAGACGGCAAGCAGTCGATCCTAGCGTTTATTGAACCAGGCGAGCTATTCGGCGAACTAGCGATGCTCGACGACGGTCCTCGAGATGAGTACGCCGAATCGGTAGAAAAGTCGACCGTTGTGCTGATCCCCGGCGAGGTGATGCGACAAACGATGGAGTCCCATGCTGGCGTCACGCTAGGCGTGACAAAGTTGATCGGGCTCCGCCGCCGGCGGATTGAACAGCGTCTGAAGAACTTACTCTTCCTGTCGAATCGAGATCGCTTAACGCACCTCTTGCTTGAATTAGCCGAACAGTATGGAGTATCAGACGCCAGCGGCCTGAGACTACGTATCCAGCTCTCCCATCAAGAGTTAGCGAATGTAATCGGAAGCACGCGTGAGACAGTTACGGTTGTTCTTGGCGAAATGCAGCAGGAGGGTCTCTTGTCGCTTGGACGGCGTAAGATCGTCATTTCCGATCTGCCCCGGTTGGCTAGCACCGTCCAGCGGCCCGCGCCAAAACTATCAGTCGAATCCGCAAACCGACCTTGACGGCACGAAACGCCATCGAACGACCGAGTTGAAATTGATGATGCGAAGCAATGTAAGGCGATTCACAGACGACCATGCAGTTTTCGGACGATAATCTTGAAATGTCGGCGAGGTTGGTGGCCACGCCAGAGAGAGGAGTAGTAATGCAAGATCAGAGCCCTTGGGTCGATTGTCCGTCGGGTGCCGTCACCACGATGGCTGATCAATTGCGTCGACAGCGGCGTCAGGCACAGCTGCGCCCGATCATCGCAATCGGCGTTGCGGTATTGATCTTTTCGGCCATCGGCTACGGTTTGACGAACCCTAAACAACCGGGCTCGCAATCTGGGCTCACATGTCGAGAAACCGTTCCCCTGCTCGTCAGCTACCATGACGAATCACTCGAAGCAAACGCGGCAAAGGACGTGCGCGACCATTTATCGCACTGTCCGATGTGTCGGAAGCATTTCGAGGAGATGTACCCCAACGAGGTGCGAGCTCCTTCGTCTGCGTCCCACGAGCTGTTGGCGTTCGCGTCGAACGTCCGTCGCTAGTCGACCTTCCGCGGGCGTAACGGTTCCTTTCACGCCCCCTGGCAGTTCCGAATTCTTCGTGGGAAGATGGTGACCTCACTCGATCACTTTGTCCGTAAATCTGGGGTCCGTAAATCTGGGCAAATAATCTCGGGCCCGTAAATCTGTGCCAATCGATCGGGGCGACAGAATTCTGGATGAATCGATGACTAAACAGGCGATTGTGCTTGCCGCCGGCAAAGGGACGCGAATGAAGTCCGATTTGCCCAAGGTGCTGTTCGAGGCTTGCGGTCGTCCGATGATCAGCTACGTCATCGATGTCCTGGAACGAGCTGGCTTCGAACGAATTATCGTAGTCGTTGGTTATCGCGCCGAGTTGGTTCGTGAAGCGCTCGCCGATCGGAAAAACGTGATATTCGCTGACCAGTCGGAACAATTGGGCACTGGCCACGCCGTGATCATGTGTCGTGATTCGCTGGTTGGGAAGAATGGTCCGGTATTGATCGTGACTGGCGACTCGCCGTTGATACAACAATCTTCGATCGAGAAGCTGCTCGACGAATTTTCGTCTAGTGAACCGGCTTGTCTGATCGGAACCTTACACAAGGACGACCCAACGGGCCTCGGTCGGATCGTTCGCGACGCAACTGGCGATTTCGAAGCGGTCGTCGAAGAAAAGGATGCCACTCTCGAACAACGTGCGATAACCGAAGTCAATATGAGTACGTACGTGTTCGACACGGTCGAGTTGCTCGGTGCTTTGGACCAATTAACGGACGAGAATCGCCAAAAGGAGTACTACATCACGGACTGCCCAGGTATTTTAAAGCATGCAGGCAAAGAAGTGCGTGCGTTGGCGGTCTTGCAGTCATGTGAATCATTAAGCGTCAATACGCTCGAAGATCTCGATGTCGTCGAAGACGAGATGCGGAAACTAGGTTACTAGGCAATTGGGTTACTAATGCGTGAACTGAAGATCTTCAGCGGCCAGGGCAACCCTCAGTTGGCTCAAGACATTTGCGGTTCGCTGCATCTGCCACTGGGTGAGATCACGCTTGGCAAATTTCCAGACGGCGAGAACTACTGCAAGATCGAAGAAGACGTTCGTGGGCGAGATGTGTTTCTCGTCCAGCCCACGGCACCGCCGGTTAATGACAACTTGATGGAACTGTTGATCATGATCGACAGTTGTAAAAGGGCGAGCGCCTCGCGTATCACTGCGGTCATGCCCTACTTCGGATATGCACGACAAGATCGTAAGGACGAAGGACGCACCCCCATCACAGCCAAGCTTGTGGCGAATCTGATTACTCGCGCTGGAGCGGACCGAGTTCTGACGATGGATCTGCACGCCGCACAGATTCAAGGATTTTTTGACGTCCCCGTCGATCACCTGTACGCCGGTCCGGTCCTCAATAAGCACTTTCTGGAGATGGGTCTAACCGGTGATGACATCGTCATTGTCAGCCCCGACGAAGGAAGTATCAAACGAGCGATTGGCCACATGAAGCGGATGGGTGGCAAGTTGGCAATCGTTGACAAACGTCGCTCCGACGCCCTTCATACGAAACAGGAAAACATCATCGGGGGCCCCGTCGAAGGTCGCGTTGCATTGCTGTTCGACGACATGATTAGCACGGCGGGTTCGATTTGTGGGGCGGCGTCGCTTGTCAAAGCGGCCGGTGCCCGTGAGATTCATGTTGCTGCCACGCATGGTGTCCTCTGTGGGTCCGCCCGCGAAAACCTCGAGCGAGCGCCGATAGATAGCATGGTGATCACGGATAGTATTCCGCTGGCAGAGGATCAAATGCTGCCAAAGATCAAAGTCCGCAGTGTGGCCCCGCTTCTAGCCGAAGCGATCAAGCGGACGCACCACGATCAATCGATCAGCGGGATCTTCGACGCGTAATTTCGATGTTGGCGGATCACTCTTCGCCGGTGGACGAATTTTCAGATTCTTCGCGGCGAAACACGGCGACAACGTCTTCGACTGGAACGACAAAAAGCTGGTTATCGTGTTCCAGATCGACTGGGATCGCCTCCTTTGGGTGGAACAGGATCTTGTCATATTGCCGCAAAGGCATGTCCGGATCGTTCTCGACCAAGGCGGAAATCGTCACGATGCGCCCCGTAATTGTTGGGATCTCGGCTGCGTCTGGAAGCGCAATTCCACCCTTGGTTTCCCGTTTCGGTTCGTCCTTGCGGACTAACACTCGGGCACCAATCGGCTCGACATATTCAAATACTTTGGCACGGGCCTTTGACATCGTTAACCGCCGTTGGGGGGAACGCGAGCTTCAAGAAACGCAGGGAATTGGCTCAAAGTTAATGGCCGATCAGGGAATCCACAAGATCTCCCGAGCCATGCGTTAAATCGAGCTACGTCGTAAATGGTTCGAAGATCGTCTAGTTGGGCTTGAAACACCGCTGAGATTTGCCAGAATAGCGGGTTTCTACACCACTCCAGCTTAGCGATCAAGGCTTTGGCGAATGGCTGACACACTGAATGTTGCGCTTCGCGAGCAACTCGGAACGAACCGAACTCGGCAGCTTCGCAGAACTGGGCAAGTGCCCGCGATCTTGTACGGACATGGCGAAAAGAGTGTCAATCTGTCGATCTCGATTGCGGAAGTTAACAGCGCAATCCGGCGTGGGTCGAAGGTTGTCGACATACGCGGTGCGGTCAGCGACAGTGCATTGATTCGTGATATCCAATGGGATGCGTTCGGTTCGACGATACTGCATTTAGATTTGACTCGCGTTTCCGCCGACGAGAAAGTTCACGTCACCGTGCCCGTCGAATTGCGTGGTGAAGCTCCCGGTGTACGCGAGGGCGGTGTCGTCGAGCATGTCACGCACGAAATCGAAATCGAATGTGCAGCGAACGCGTTGCCAGAGAAGCTGGTTGTCTCGGTAAACGAATTGCACATGGGACAGTCAGTCGTAGCCTCGGACCTGGAGCTTCCCGAGGGAGCGAGCTTGCTGAGCGATGCCGATGCGGTAATTGTTCATGTCGTTGAGCCCGTTCCCGAAGAAACTGAAGGTGCAGATGTTCCCGGTGCTGACGGTACAGAGCCAGAAGTTATCGGTGGTCGAAAGGAAGGCGAGGAGGAAGGTGGCGAGTAGGTTGCAAGCCAAACATTGGCTTCCAGCTGAATCGACGGTGGTTGCATGAAGTTGGTCGCAGCGCTCGGAAATCCGGGTCGGAAATACCAAGAGACTCGACACAACGTTGGTTTTCAGGTGGCTGCAAAACTAGCTGAGCGATTTGGTCAGTCGACGCCACGATCGAAGTTTCAAGGCGAAGTCGTCGAAGCCTCGATTGCAGCTGAAAAACTACTTTTACTTTGTCCTCATACATTTATGAATCGAAGTGGCTCCAGTATTCTGGCGTCGCGAGACTTTTACAAACTCGAGCTTTCCGACCTGTTGGTGGTTTGTGATGACTTGAGTTTGCCAGTCGGAAAGCTGAGAATAAGAACGAAGGGATCGTCCGGCGGGCAAAATGGCCTGCGTGACATTATCCATCGATTGGGAAGCGAAGAGTTTCCGCGATTGCGAATCGGGATTGGAGTCCCGCCACCCGGTTGGGACGCGGCGGACTATGTGCTAGGCAAATTTACGAAAGAAGACCGTGCAGAAATAGATATCGCCGTATCCCGTGCCGCCGATGCCGCCGAGTGCTGGGTTCGGGAAGGGATTGAGAGCTGCATGAACCAATACAACGCTGGATGAATCAGGTTTGAATTAGTACATCATGTGATTGCGGCGGTCGGCATCGAGTGTCCGACCGGTAACTAGACGCAATCCTTTCTAAGCATTTGCTTAGTTGTGATAGGAGCAAAGCTTTGGCACAAAACGTTTACGAATGTCTGTTTATTTTGGATGCGAATCGCTACGCACGTGATCCCAATGGGGTTTCTGGCGCGATTCCTGCGATGGTCGAAAAGCTCGAAGGCGAGTTATTGGCGAACCGCCTGTGGAACGAGCAGCGATTGGCCTACCCAATCAATGGCCAACGTAAGGGCACTTACTGGCTGACTTACTTCCAGCTCGAAAGCGATCGATTGGCTGAGTTTAATCGAGCCTGCCAGCTGAACGACAATATCCTGCGAAATCTGACCCTCAAGGTCGATCCGCGTCTCGTCGACGCCTTGGTGTCGCACGCCAAGGGGGAAGCGACAGCGGCTCCGGCAGAGACAACCGAAGCTTCGAGCGAAGCGACAGCGGCTCCGGCAGAGTCAGTCGAAGCTTCGAGCGATGCGACTGCCGAGGTGGCTAGCGAGACCAACGAGTCGGCGGCGGAAGCGACAACCGAAGCCGATACGGAAAGCTAGTTTATCATTTGCGTTGCAGCGTTTTGTTGCTTGGGCGTGATCGGTTTGTTAGTCTGATCCCGAGCAACTTTGAAGTCACGCAGCGCAATTAAGGAACCAAGCCATGGCCAGTTTCAATCGAGTAGTTTTGATGGGCAACGTCACTCGCGACATCGAGTTGAAGTACCTGCAAAGCGGCACGGCGGTGACGGAACTCGGCTTGGCAATGAATGATCGGCGCAAAACGCAGTCCGGCGAATGGGTCGACGAACCAGTCTTCGTTGACGTGACGCTTTGGGGGCGAACCGCCGAGATCGCTAGCGAGTATCTCAGCAAGGGTGCCCCGGTCTTCATCGAAGGTCGATTGAAATACGATACCTGGGAAACCGATGGACAAAAGCGATCCAAGCTTCGCGTTGTAGGCGAGCGAATGCAGTTGATCGGCCCGCGTGGCGACAAGTCTAGCGGTGGCGGCGGATACAACGCGAGTGAATTCAGCGAGCCCGCAACTGCCAATGCTGGTTCTGGTGGCGGCTCTGAACCGCCTCAAGACGACATCCCATTTTGAACTGAAACTATTACGCAAACACTTCCAGAGCGTGAGTCGATAAATGCCCAAGACAATCACCCCAAAGAAACCTCGTCTGAAGCGATTGCCGCGTGGACCTCACGGCGGCGTCCAACTCTTGCTGATTCAATCCGTTGACCACCTTGGCAAGCAGGGTGACGTCGTGGAGGTGAAGTCGGGCTACGCCCACAATTATCTACTGCCGCAAGGCCTCGCGACACTTGCCACCGACCATCACCAACGTATGGTCGAAAAACACAAGGCTAAGCTCCATGCCATCGAGAAGTCACGCTTGGCTGACCTACAGTCGCTGGCCGACGCGCTCGGCAAGCAGAGCATCACGATCGAGGCGAATGCCAACGACGAAGGCCATCTCTACGGCAGCGTCGGTGCCCCTGAAATCGTGGCATCGTTGAAGCAAGCGGAGTTCACGCTCACGGCGGATCAGATTCGGCTCGAAGGTCCTCTCAAAGAGTTGGGACTTTACACGGTCAAGGTGCACGTGCATCAAGAGATCGAAACCGATCTCAAGGTTTGGGTCGTTCCGACTGCAGCCGAAGAGTAACGCCGAAGTTCTGGCATCGCTCGACGAATCCGGATATGCGCGACACGGAATCATCTTGCGATGCAATCTGTGCCCGATGGATCTAATGGTTCCGCCCAAGGAGATTTGCGGTGGCAAAGTCCCCGCGCGGCGACGGGTCGCGTCCAGAGAAGCCGGTCACGTCCGAAATCCTCGATCGGCAGCCTCCGTTCAACCTGGACGCCGAGTCCGGTGTCCTGGGCAGCATCATGCTCAGCCCAGAAGCATGCGACGACATCGCGCTCACGCTGCGCCCCGACGATTTTTACGACGACGCCAATCGCAAGCTCTTCGAGCACATGCTGGCGATGCACGACGAAGGGCGTAAGATCGATTCCACGCTGCTGGTCGAAAAACTGAAGCTGGCCGGAGACTTCGAACAGCTTGGCGGAATGGCCTATCTCGGACGCGTCGCCAAGTCCGTCCCCAATGCGGCGCACGCGGTTTACTACGCAAATATCGTTCGCGAGAAGGCGACTTATCGCTCACTGATCGATGCGAGTACCGAGATCCTCCGCGAAGCGTATGAAGAGAATCACGAGGCCAAGCACTTACTGAGTCAGGCCGAACAAAAGATCTTTGGAATCCTAGACAGTCGCGGTAGTTCGAACGTCTCCAATATTCGTGATATCTTGCATGATGCGATGGATCGCATCGATGCGAGAATGAAAGGCGAGCACACGGAAGGCGGTGTCGAGACGGGCTTCACGGAAATCGATGGGCTGCTTGGGGGCATGCACAATTCGGAGCTACTCATTCTCGCGGCGCGCCCAAGTATGGGTAAAACCGCGTTCGCTATGAACATCGCGGAGAATGTCGTCCTCAAGTTATTTGTTCCCGTCCTATTCGTTAGCCTGGAAATGTCGTCAATCGAATTGGCCGATCGTTTGCTTTGCTCGGCCGCGCGTGTGAATGGCCACCGGTTGCGAAATGGAACCATCTCGCAGGAGGATCGACAACGGCTCGTCCAGCAAGCGTCGGAAATCAGCCAAGCGCCGTTGTTTGTTGACGATTCGCCATCGCGAACGGTCAGCGAAATCTCAGCTGCGGCGCGGCGCATAAAACGTCGCGAGGGCCGATTGGGCGCGATCATCATCGACTATCTCCAATTGATCGAGCCGGACAGCCAAAAAGATCCTCGTCAGGAACAAGTCGCAAAGATCGCGCGCCGCCTAAAGGGAGTTGCCCGCGAACTGGAAGTTCCCGTTCTTTGCTTGGCTCAACTGAATCGCCAAGCCGAGGACAGCAAGGATCATCTCCCGAAGCTCAGCCATCTTCGCGAATCGGGTGCCATCGAGCAGGATGCTGACGTCGTGATGTTCGTCCACCGCGAGGAGTATTATCGGCGAGGAGAAGATGCCGCCGAGGTCGCTGGTCAAGCTGAGATCATCGTCGCCAAACAACGGAACGGCCCCGTCGGGAATGTCGAGCTTATCTGGCGAAAGGACTTCACCCGGTTCGAAGACAAAGCGCCCGACCGCCTCCAAGTCTTCGACAACTTCAATGCACCGGCAGCAACAGACGACTTTTGATCGCCGTCGCTTACATTTCAAAACGCTCGCCGCAATTTAGAACTCGGAATGGTTGCTCGATGTTCTTGCACTCGGCAATAAATTCATCTGGCAATTCGGAGTTGAATTCAAACATGTCGTAGTGGCACGGAATGACAATACCCGCGCCTATATCTTTACCAAGCTGAGCGGCCTCGCGACCCCAAAGGTTTCCGGCGACTCGACGCTCTGGCGCGCGACCGTTGATTGGCAAGACCGCGATGTCAACGTTCCACTCTCGCAACCGATCCGCCATGCCTTCATAAAGCATTGTGTCGCCGCTGTGGTAAACTGTGTGTTCACCAAACTCGACAACATATCCTAGGAATCGACAGCGGCCTCGATCGTCGCGTTCGATCGTTTCGTGCGCAGCCGGAATTGCGTTAATCTGAAAGCCCGCTGCGTCGATCTTGCCGCCGTCGTCAATTGGCGTAAGAGCGTCGAAGTCCGTCTGCAATCGCTCCGCTGCGAATCGGCAGTTTGCGGTGGGAACTACAACAGTAAGCTCTGAATTAGCTTGCAGTAGTGGAATCAGAGTTTCGCCGTCAAGGTGATCGGTGTGATTGTGACTGGATGTCACGACGTCGATGAAATCGAGACGAGAAGGATTGATCACAAGTTCCGTCATGCGAACATGCGGCTTGTCGGTCGTCGCGTACTTCGTTGTTAACGAATCAGATAGATAGGGATCTAACAGCAGGTGCCGCTCGTTCCACTGAACCAGGAATCCGCTCTGGCCAAGCCACCACATTCGCATGCGGTCATCGCTTTTGTTCGCCTCTCGGATATCAGCCAACAGCGCGTCATTCGATAACGCCGGAACGATCATACGCCAAGTTCCTCACGAACACGCTGCACTCCGGCGACCATATTGGCGAGCTTCTGCTTGGCAGCCCATCGCGCGGTTTGACTCAATCCACAATCGGGAGCAAACGATAATCTATCGGCCGGCGCATGCTGCAAGCATTCGTGGACTCGCGCCGCGATATCCTCGACCGTCTCGATGTAGTAGCTTTTCACATCGATCACGCCAACGGCAACATCCCGTTTTTGAGCAATCTGTTGAATGATTGCGAGTTCTGAATACTCTCGACTTGCCATCTCGACGTGGATTTCATCGACATGAAACTCCAGGAAGTCGGGAAACATTGGCGCATACTGTCGCAAACCAACCGCATGGCCCTTGAAATTACCGAAGCAAAGATGCGTCGACAGTCGACACTTACCAACGATCGATTCGACCGTTCGATTGAAGATGTCAACAAAACGTCGGCGATCTTCTCGATGAGCGTAGCAACTCATGGATGGTTCATCGACGGTTACTTCGGTGCACCCGGCGGCGACCAACGCGGCCAACTCGTCGCGTACGAACGGAAGTAACGCTTCGGTAACAGCGTATCGGTCCTTGTATTGAGAGTTGGGCAAGAGGCGCCCGCTCAAAGTGTACGGTCCCGGAATACTTGCCTTAAGCGTCGGGCCTGTCGGGGCAAGACGCTTCAACCGCTCGAACTCCTCGACAGCCCCGAGACCGCGTGGTGCTCGAAGTTCGTCGGTGATGCCGTGCTTACCCCGTTGATCGTGCGCTGGCGGCCCAAATTGTCTTGGTGTGCGAGATTCGAGTTCAATGCCGTCCAGATAGCCATAAAACGATAAGTTGAAATCGAACCGCGTCTGCTCACCATCCGTGATGACATCCAGCCCGGAATCGATCTGATCGTGAACTGCACAAACGACGGCGTCGTCTTGCATTTCAGCGATATCGTCTTGGCCGAATGCTTCGAGATGCTGACTGGCGTACTCCAGCCATCCAGGAAACGGATAGCTTCCAATGACGGTCGTGCGTAACGGTCTAGGTTGCATTGTGCGAATACCTCACGCGTTGTCTTTCCCAACGGTCGCAAACAACTTGGCGACGCGGCGAGCATGCTCATCGTAAGCCGCTTCGAACAACTCCGTAGCACGCTCTCGTCCCACGATCGCGCGGGCAGTTAGAACCTTCGGCGGTTGTCCAGCGTCGGTCAATCGCATCGCGACTTCTGCCTTGATCGCATTGGCAAGCATACAGCCGCCGATGGTTGATCCGGGAGCGACTGGCGTGTCGAGGCCAGGAATCGCAACCATCGCGTCGCCGACGGGTGCACCGGTATCGAGAATGAGATCCGCGCAATCGGATAGCTTGAGTCCGTCCGCGTGATTCGTGGAGCTTGCTTCGCTGTGTTGCTGGCTGATGATCGCGACAACTTTGATGTCCTGCTTTTGGAATAATTGTGCCATCTCGATCGGGACCACGTTGCAGCCGCTCGATGAAACCACGAGCGCGCAATCGTCTGACGATAGACCAAAATTTCGCAAAATGCGCGCTGCCAAACCAGACGTGTTTTCGAGAAACATGGCCTGGCGCTGGCCGTTCGCGCCGACGACCAAATTGTGAAACGTCATGGACAGTTCCACGATCGGGTTGAATCCCGCGAAGGATCCGTAACGAGGCCAGATTTCTTCGACGACGATTCGGCTGTGCCCAGCACCGAACAGATGAACAACGCGTCCTGCCAAGATCGACTCGGCGAACCATTCTGCCGCTCGCTCGATCTCTGCCTTCTGCGCAGCAACCGTATCGACCAAAGTTCGACAGCGGTTGAGATAATCTTCGGTAGGTGTCATGAGTCGGCCTTGCCCCTCGTTGCAGATGGGTATTGCCCTTCCGAGACCGACCATCCGCCGTCAACATTCAACACTTGTCCTGTGACGAAACGTGATTCGTCCGACAAGAGAAACACGACCGCGTCGTCCAAGTCTTGCGGAACGCCGACGCGTCCTCCGTCTAACGGTTGCTTCGTTGCGACATAGTCTAGGATCTTCGCGTCGGACATCGCTCGTGCCGCAAGCGGTGTGTCGACAAGCGCGGGAGCAATCGCGTTAAATCGAATGTCTTGTTTTGCGTAGTAGGCTGCGGCGGATTTCGTCAACCCGATCGTTGCTGCCTTGGTCGTCGCGTACGCATGCGTTGCGAAATAGCGTGGTGATGGCGAATGCGCCAACACGGATGCCATATTCAATATGCTTCCGCCGTGACCCAGTTCGAGTAGTTTGTTCGTGGCGGCTTGATTCGAGTAGAACATGGAATCAAGATTCAGACTCAACGTGTAGCGCCAACCCTCGTCTGTTATCTCGTGAAGCGGACCGTCGCCACGAGATCGACCACTGCCGCCAGCGACATGATAGAGGCCGTGCAAGTCGCCAAACGAGTTGACGGCCAAGCGGATTGCCTCGATAGCAGTTTCCGGAAGACAGGCGTCGCCCGTTACCGAGTGGCAACGTTCGCCGAGTTCGTTGCACGCAGCGTCGCACTTCTCAGAATTTCGGCCAACCACGACAACGGAGGCCCCTTGCGCGACACATGCGGAGGCTGCGGATCGTCCAAGTCCCGATGTGCCGCCAACGATGACGATCACTTTGTCGTTGAGCCGTTGTCCATTCACTCCTCTTATTCTCGAATGGACAGACTAGCCGTCAAGTGGCTACACGGATCTACCGAGCCGGCGACAGGCATCGGACGGGACGGTCAGCAAGCTTGTTCAGCAAGTACGAGTTGCTCGACGTCGCGATATTGCGTCGATTCCTCATCCACGATTGCGGCTCGGAGAGTGATTTTTGTGACTTCCGGCAAGCAGTTAATCCGAATCGGATCGAGACCAGAGACTCCGCGGCTAACATGCACTAAGGTTGGCGCTTCATAGAAGACGCCGCTGGCGTATTTGACGCCAAAGTGACTCGGCGCAACAACTGGTCCGATGATTGGAAGTCGGATCTGACCGCCATGCGTGTGTCCAGCAAGCATTAGATCGAAGCTCTGCCCTCGCGCCCAGGGCAGCTGATCCGGTGAGTGGGAGAGCAAAATACGCAGAATCGGCGTTCCGTTCTTGTCGCTAGTGCGTGGAAGTACATCCGGAGATATGCCAAACCATGGTCGCTCCGTTCCAGCAAACAGGACTTGGCACTCATCAATTTGCACATACTCGGATCGACTGCCGAGATCAACAAATCCACAGTTAGAGATCGTTCGCCGCAACCCAGGGACGTCGGTTACTCGTTTATCGTGATTGCCGAGAATGAAGAACTTTCCGCAGCGTGTTCGAAGGCGACCAAGCGTTTGTGGAATCCACGCGACGCATTCATCCGTGTCAACGATGTCGCCCGTCACGACGACCAGATCTGCATCCAGTTCGTTAACGCGATCGATCACGAAGTCGAAGTATTCGCGAGTTAACTTGCCCGTGAAGTGGAGATCGGAAAGGTGAGCGATTGTGAGACCTTCGAGTCGCGCGTCGAGCGACGGCATCGCCAACGTTTTCTCCGTGACGGATAGCTTCGTCACCTCGTTTCTGGGGACCATCGACAATGCCGTCGCCATGGTGCCTTTGATCAGCGGCTTGCCCGTTTCGAGTGCCACATCGTGGAGTGTGGTCGTCGCTTGAAGCAACGCTTCCGGTGGCATTTCGGTCAGTCGTCGAATGAGCCAGAACGCGGCGACATAGCCGAGCGCGCCACAACATACGGAGAAATACGCTGATTCGATTGGGCGCTCGGAAAAGAGGACCGCGACGGGGTCACTCGGCATTCCGCGCACGATCAGCTTGCATGCCCAGTAAGCCGGAATTCCAATCGCTGCACCAACGTGAATCTTTTCTGTTATCTGGATGATGCGCCGCGGGAGCCCCATCGCGTGGTTCCGATTGAACAACGCGACCCATAGGGCGAGATGTCCTATTACTCCCGTGAGCAACCAAGCGTATGGCATGAATTGCATGGCGCGAAACCGTCTCTCGACTTGGCATGATGCAAACGGGACAGCAATTGTTCCCGAAAAACTGCGGGCGTCCCATGCCGAAATAGCGACTATGCAAGTTCGGCTAGGCTTGTTGGACCCGTCCGTAGACGTCCAACATGCACTCAACCGTTTCGAGCAACTGGTCCAGCCGGAAGGGCTTGTACAAGATCGCCTTGGCGTGGAGACCAGCCTGACGTGCCTTCACAATTGAGTGGCCGGGATCGTACCCAAAACCGGTCATCAACACCAAGGGCACTGGATCGAGAATCTCTTGTAGTTTGACGAGCAACTCGAATCCGTTCATGTCCGACAGTCGGATATCCGCGATGATAACGTCATACTCGACGTCGGGCCCGCAATTTCGGACCATAAAGACCGCCTCGCCGCCTTCGTGAGCGGTTTCGACGTTACAGCCGTATCGTTCTAGCAATGCATGCGCGTCGTTGCGAACTGCATCGTCCAGGTCGACGACAAGCACTCGGCAATTCCGCAGCTTCGCATGCTTCGTCATCTCGGGGGACGCGGGGACGGCTTCCGCAGGAGCCAACGTTTGGCCAACTTCGTGGATTACCTGTTTGATGTCGCGAGCATTCTTCAGGATTCGCTGAAGCCGTTGGACGACTTCTGGCTCATGACCGATATACCGCTCCATCACGTTGACCGCGTCATTCAGGATCTCGTCAACCGGCAACGCGACGGCGCCATGAATCGCTTCGACACTCTCCTGTGCCGTGCTAGCACGTTGTGCGACCATCAACTCAAGCGTGTTTAACGCGACCGCGATATCGCGAGAAAAAATCTCGAGGAACTGCAAATCGCTCTCCGTGAACGCTCGCGGCTCGGGGCTTTCGACATTGAACGTGCCGATCACATGATCATGAAAGATCAGTGGGACAGTGAGCGAACTCTTGGCACCTTCAAACCCCTGGAGATATAGCGGATCTTCGGTCGTGTCCTCGCACAGGTAGCTCTTTCCAGTCGCTGCTACGAATCCTGTTACGCCATTGTCGGTCGGGGACGCGTACAGCGGCCGACCTGCCGCATCCGCGTCAATACCGTAAGAAAGGAGTGCTTCGAGCTGACCGGTTTGCTCGTCCTTAACCCGGATCTCGACAACGTCAAAATTCAGCAGGTCTTGGGTGTAATGCAAGATGTTGGACTTGAGCAGCTCGATCCGTTCGTCGACGCCCATGTCGAAGACTTCGTCAGGAGTCAAATCCGCCAGCTCGATCCCCGCTTTATGGATAGCGGCTAGTTTTTGCTGCTGGAGCATTTCCGCGCTAACATCTCGCACCGTGACGATCAAATACTGAGACTGCCCGTCGGGCTCGTCGACCGGTGCGGCATGTGTCTGAAAATACAAATCACCCGATCGGAGTGTCGAGATACTCGGCTGGCCAGTCGCCAACGCAGTATGAAACGGGCAGAAATCTGGCCCCAGAATCTCAGGATTACCTAGCGCTTGATAGAATCCCAGGCCAACAACATCCTCTTTCTGGCACCACTGGTGGTACTTCGAGTTGGCCCACAGAACGCTGTTATCGACGTCGAGCATCGCGACGCCATCGGGCATTCCGTCAAGTATCCGCTCGTTTTGAAGCAGGCGTCCGAGCTTGAACGCTTCCTGGAAATGAGCCGCAGAGACGTATAAAGCGTCGAATTCGTCATGGTGGCGGTTCAGTTGAGCGAGTGCTCGGACCGGGCTCGATACGTCAACAACCTCAGCGACACCGCGTAGTTGCTCCGAAGCAGAAGCGAGTGCGGGATTGTTGTCGGACACACAGAGGATCTTGGGACTGCGTGACAAAACGCCCAAAACTCCTTCTAAAAAAACGGCCTGGACCGGCAGAATTATAAAACTCGCACGCCGGGTGAACAACCGCTCCGCCGCGGTCTGGTCGTTAGTTTTTGGATCGGCTCGTTGGGCCGCAAAGATTGACTAAGTGTCCGCCTTTCGCGCGCTTTATCGCGCGGCGCGCAACCTCCTTGCGAAACTATCCGACACTTCCGTTACGACCGGGCAACAAATCAACTACGGCAGCGAATCGAGATAGGCCAGCAAATCGGCCATCGCTTGAGGATCGATCTGCTTTTCCAAGCCTTCAGGCATAAACGAGACACCCGTGCTGCGAAGGTCCTCGATCTGGTTACGCTGGAGAACGACGGAAGTTCCATCCGACCGGCGGATGGTCAAACTATTGGCGTTCTCCGCTTGAATCATTCCGGTCGTGACGCGACCGTCCTCGGTCACAATCACGTAGGCTTGGAATTGGGGCTTCACTTCGCGGTTAGGATCGAGAATGTTCAACATGACCGCCGCGAGGCCTCGGTTGCGGATGCCCTTTAAATCAGCTCCCACGGCTGTACCAACGCCCTCCAACTGGTGGCAAGCAGAACACTCCTTTTTGAACACGGCCTTGCCGCGATCTCCGATGCCAGCTGCCTGCAACGCAGGCTGATATTGATCAACGACCTCCTGACGCTGCCGCAGCGCTGTCGCTGCGAACAGCCGAGTCACGCGCCGTGCAATCGCTTCATCAGGATGCTTCTTCAGCAGTTGGACACGTGCTGGATCAAGATCGCCGCGTGCGACGCCGCCCTGCTCAACTTGAGTCAGCAGTGCCGCAAGCCAAGTTGGTCGGGACAATAACGCTTCCGCCGCTCCGACTCGCAATCGAGGGCTTAGGCTTGGCCAACGACTCAGAATCAAATCGGCAACGGCCGGATCATTGAACTCAGCGAGTGATTCGACGACCGCTGCCTGAACTTCAATGGGTTGCCGCAAATCGAGCAGTTCTACTAACTGCTTCTGAACTGTCCCGAGCGACGAAAGCCGTAGCGTGCGAATGGCTTCCACGCGTGCGGGAATTGGTTGTGCGTCGTCGCTCGCAATCGATGTTGCTTGTTTAAGTAGATTATCCAGCATGAGCCCCGCCTTGCCACCGATCGCCGAAAGCATCTCCTTGCGAGCTTCACCTTTGAGCTGTTCAGCGAGCGTCGTGACAAAGGCTTCGGCGAGGGCCTGTTCGGAAGACGGTAATTCGCTGAGTGACTTCAAGACCGCAGCGATTTCAGCTTGTCGATTCTTTGCGCCCACTTGCTTCGCGAGCGCAAGCAGGAATTCGCGCCCCTGCGTTGTTGCGCGAAACTCTTTGTTTGTGACAGTGGCTTCAAACACGTCGCCGCTTCCATGATCCAGTGAACTGAGCGCGGCAAGTCGAAACCATCGGTCATCACCATCTCGGATCACAATCTTCGACAAAGCAGCATTTCGTTCCGCACCATTGGCGGCCCCCAGCGAGAAGGCCAGCTGATAGCGCACGCGCGTATCCTCGTCTTCCGTCATGCCACACATGCGAGCGACAAGAGCTGGTGACGTCGATGCGAGACGCTCGGCGAGGCGCAAAGCATGGGCACGCACTAAGGGTGCCGGATCACTAAGGGCGACCAATAAAGTAGCCTCACCCAATGCTTCGAGTCCCGCCAGTGAATACAGAGCCATCATCCGCGCTTCGGCTCGCGTTCCGTTCTGTGCGACTTTTTCTAACAATCCGATGCTGGCTCTATCTTGTCGCTCGTACAGCAGTCGAGAAGCCGTGTCGCGGTGCCATCCGTTCGGATGATCAAGCAACGCGACCAACTCGGCGGTCGCGAGTTGCCGCAACTTCGGCGTGCTACGCCTCTTGAACGACGTGTGTTCAATTCGATAGATTCGACCGCGATCGTTGCCGCTGACCGGGTCGATGACTTTCAGAAACTCGGGTGGCAGGAACGCCGCGCCTTCGATCAAGCCGCGGTAAATATCCAGCACGTACAGCGTTCCATCGGGAGCGTTGGCGAATTGGACGGGACGCGTCCATATGTCACGTGAGGCGACGAATTCGCGATTCTCGTCCGCTCGGCGAGCGACCAATCCAACTCCTTGTTGCTCGAGCGTGGCACGATAGATCAGATTGTTCGCGACATCGCCGACGATCAAATTGCCGCGATACTCTTCCGGCCAAGCATCTCCTCGGAAGATTGTTATCCCGGTCGCACCGGTGAAAAAACCGAAAGGTGTGCCACCTTCGTCCGAGCCCCGGAACTTGCCCGTCTTGCGAAGGTTCGTTCTTAGCGCGCGCCATGGCTCGGGAGGGCTGATTCGATAGAGCTTCGTAAACTTTCCTTCGGGAGCAATATCGACGGCCGCGGCAGGAGCTTCGAGCGAAGGGTTCCTGGCAACATAGCGATCGTCGTACATCAGCATTTGCGCTGGTACGCTGTTCGAACAGACGAACTTGTTGCCCCAGTTGTCCATGCTCATTCCGTGCTGACCGCCGCCGCTGGTCAATTCGAACTTCGTCAGGTCGCGTGGATCGAAGATGAAGCCGCGGCCGCGAACAGAAACGGCTGCGGCGTTGGGGTCGTCGGCAACGCGAATATCGCCGCCGGAAAGATTCGTCGAAAGATGAAAGCGATTGTCGAATCCCCAACGGATCGAATTGAGATGAGCTTCGCCCGCTTTGTCGGAGCCAAACCCGGTGAACACGACCTTGCGACTGTCCGCCTTGCCATCGCCATCGGTATCCTTCACGTAGAGCAGGTCTGGCGAGTCTCCCACGAAGAGTCCGCCATCCCAGCATGCGATTGCTGTCGGATACTTGAGATCGTCGAGGTAAATCGTACTCTTGTCGCAAGTACCATCGTCGTCGGTATCTTCCAGTAAACGAATCGATCCGTTGGCTTTGAATCCTTCGATCGCATAACCGTTGTAAGGCGGCAATTCGACGACGTAGATGCGCCCCGACGAATCGAAATCGATCGCGACTGGATCGCGCACTAGCGGCTCGGCGGCAACCAGCGCAATGCGAAAGTCCTTGTGTAACTCGATCGATTCGAGAGATGCAGTTGGTTCCTTCGGCGGAATCTGCGGAAGCTTCGAGGCGAGTTCTGCGATCGTCGATGCGTTGCCGTCGGCGGGTTTCGTCTGCGCCATGCCTGTGCTGGTGAGAAGCAAGGCTGCCAGAGCACACGTGACGACGAGCCGCAGAAGGGATGAATCCATTTTCTTTTACGTCCGAGAGGGAGGAAGCCTTAGTCTAAGAAGCTCGCTCGATTATAGCTCAGCGAAGGTGGCGATGTGTCGAAGCAACATGTTCATTCGACTCGCTTCCATTTTGCTGTGATCTCGGACCAAGACGGGGAATTCAGGTCTTTCAATTCCTGAAGCCTCGGTGCTCGCTCGACGACTTCCTCGAACAGCTTGACGATGGCTTCACCCATCTGCCAGAGTGCGTGGCGAAAGCCTGCTCGATCCGCGACGCCCACCATTTCCGAATACGTCAGCCCACCTGTTTTACGGCTGAGATCTTCGTTGCACGCAACTCCCTGTGGAGTCTTCACTAACGCATACTGATCGAGCAGTCTTGCATTTCGAATTGCCTGGTAGCGGCGATTTTCGTGTAGCACGACACGCAGAAGTGGAGCGAGGTGTGGCACCCAGGCATTCGGAAACTGCTGTGACAGTTCCCCACGCGGCGTGGCGATTCGCATGTAATGAAACTGAACCGGCTCGACAGGTGTCTCGGCCAGGTCGGCCAGCAGCGCCGCCCACTCCAACCCAAACTCCTTGTGCCCAATTTCGTGAAATGTCACGAGATCTTGAATCGGCCGGTTGCGCGGCGTGTACTTCCCGTCAAGCAGTTCAAGCGTGATTCCGGGGCGTATCGACTTGATCAGACTATCGCCGACGATATGAGCCATCCAGCCCAGCAGATACGCGATCTTCCGTTCGCCAGGCCCGAACAACGTAACCGCATCGTCGACAACTGCTGCACAGTAATCCGCGAGGTGGTCCCAGGGAACAACATGAGCGTTCTCGGTGCCGCTCCAACCGAAGACTAGATGGGATCGCCCGTAGAACAACCGATGAATGTCTTTCGGGCGATAACGCTGTCCATCCGCTTCCAGCGTCCACGGTCGCACCGCGCCGCCGGTCAGAGGACTCGTTTCCAAAGGAGCTGTGCCATATCCAACTTCCTGTCCAGTATCGACGCAGATCGCCTCCGGCATCGTTTGGATATCACAGCCGAGATATGCACCGCACAAATAACTCGCGTAATGACGGTGGAGCAGCCCCGCAATCGGTAACGCTCTCTGGTGGGCAGCTTTGCCGGCCAGGATCGCGTACATCGTATGGCCAATAATTCCACTCACGTGTTTCGTCCGATGTAACAATTGGCGCGGGTGGCTGACGTCGAGTCTTCGAGCCCCAGCAGTATCAAACTATCGATCTAGCGCGCTCCTCCCACTGGATATCGCGGAGGAGCAAGGAACATCCTAGGCACGGAAATTCAACGAGCATCCTTACACTCTCTTGTTACTGGTAAAGCAACCGACCGTTCTGTACTCGAGAACGGCGGACCGGGTCATCCGATATAGCCCAGCATCATTAGTGCGAAAAAGCCAACGACGGCAATGATCGGGAACACCAGAGGAAGGGCCAAGAGTAACACGGCCAATACCGCAGTCTTCGTGGGAACTTCGTAGACCGATTCGATCCCCTTAATCATGCCCTTGAACCACAAGAACGTCATAAAGCCAACACCAAGACCGGGGACGATGTTGCACAGGTAGATCGATCCATTCGTATAGGCCACAATCCGGAAATTCTTTTCAAAACTTGGTTGCTTCACACCGACAATAGGCAACGCGAGCTGAAGTCCCGCCGCTTGCAGAAATCCGTGGATGAGGCCTCCGAGGATACCTCCAAAGAAAGTGCCAAAGAATGCCAGGACCATGATGATAATCATACCGGCAGTCACAACCGTGCTCGCTACGGCGGCGGCTTCCTCATCGGCGCCCTCTTCCGCCGCGATTTCGCTTACGGCACCTGCGACGCCAAAGGTCGTAATGGCGTTTCCGACGAGACCATAAACGGCGGCGATCAACGAACCAAAGATCGCGCCAAGAATCAAAAACTTCAGCGGACCGCCGATGCCCCCGGTGATCTTCATTTCCGCAAACGTCTCTAACGTATGATTCATCACGCCGATCGCCGTATCCCAATAACGATCAAACATGCCCCCGTCCCTAGGTCGTTCCCAAGGGAGGCCAATTCGCTTCACGACCTTGGCTTGTTCAGCTTTCCCTAGCATGTGCTTGAGAATCTGAGCATCGCTCTTCTTCACAGGCTCGGGTGCCGCGTCTTCGTTTGGAATCGCATCCTTCTTCTCATCCAACTCCGACCAAAACTCTGCGTCGTGGGGATTCGGCGGAGTCGCTGCTGCGCCAGGGGTGGGGACTGTTACTGCATTGGAGCATTTCGGACACTTGCCCTGCTTGCCGGCCGCCGTATCCGGCAACTGCATCGCGTGTTTGCAATGTGGGCATTGAAATTGAATTGGCATGCGGAACTCCGAGCCTCGATGATTTGGCTACTTATAGGGTGGGCTGTGCCCAACATCTGACTGGAACGGTGGGCACGATCACCCTGTGTTTTATTAACGAAAAGTCGATCGGATGGAACTCAATGACAACATAATGGTTCCCCAAATCCCAATCGGCAATCCTAGGAGGCAAAAACAGTTGCAAGGCAAGATCGTCAGGATACACGCGGTTAGGGACAAACCCCAGGTTTTGAATCGGATCATCTGAATGCCGCCAGCCAGGATTGTCAACATCACGATCCCGCCGACAACAACGAACATAACCTGTCCGGCGACGACCCCCGTGGCAAATGCCTCGTCCTCGCCCCGTCCACGTAACTGGCTCATCGTGGCGAACATGGCCGTTCCCTGAAATAACAACGACAGCGTCACGAACACAATCTGGGCCGACGCATAGAATATGAGACAGCCGCCGCAGATCATCGTTGCGATTTCGGCACCGCCTCGCTCGCCGCTGTGTGGACGCGCCGTTGGCGCAGCGGCCACGGCTGGTGCCGAGTAAGGATTCAAATCGTTACCAAATGGATTCCCAGCATCGGCATTCGTACTCCCGAACGAATCGATTCCAAGCAGGTCGTCGCCTGGAGATTCGGTTCCGACTAGGCCCAGCGGTTCGAGTGGGGACAAAGCTTTGCCATCGATCGGAGTTAAGCCCGATGGCATGGGGTTGCTTCGCGGTCGAGGAGATGTCGGTGGGACATTCTCCATAGGCACTAGCGGGTCTTCGAGCGCGATTGTGGAACCTCGCGGAATTCGAATCACGGCTCTGCAACGTGGACACTGCCCCTTCTTTCCTGCAGCAGCGGCTCCAACGCGAACTACCTCGTTGCAACTCGAGCAATGAAACTCAATCTTCTCGCCACCCGCTTTGATCAGTGTCGGCGAGTCTGTTGCGGCAGTAGGAGGTGTGGGCGTCGCTGGTTGTTTTGGTGTACCCTTCCAACGCACGCCGCCGGTGTCGGATGGCGACATCATAGGTATCGACATCAATTCGCCGCAGTGTGGGCACTTTCCCTTCTTGCCTGCGTTGGCGGCAGCGATGCTGAGCGTCTTACCACAACTGGCGCAGTCGAAGCGAATCGGCTGCGGCGACATATCCGCTGCGCTAGCGGCGAGAACCGTTCGGGGGACGGCGGATTCTGGCGTCGTGGAAGCGACCGAATTGGCGGGGATCTGTACTTTCAATTGACACGTTGGACATCGCCCCTTGCGGCCGGCCGTTTCATCCGGTGTTCGCATTAAGTTCCCACAACCTGGGCAATAGAACTCGATCGCCATCCAACACTCCCAAGGATTCGCTTGCCTCGCGATACTCGTCCGCCGCAACTGCTCGGGCTCGTTCCGGCCTATACATTTTTATCAGGCAAACACGCTTAGACGCGTCCTAGTATACTTGCCTGGATTGTAAAAGGTGAACCGTAGAAGCAGCCCCGGCTGCTGTGCTATAAAGGTGTCTCGCTCAGCAAACGAACCGCCCTGGAGTGCCCCCCGCAATGTCCGACTATCCGCAAATCTTTCGCGTTCGTCAAACCTTCGAGCGTCCGCAGGTCACGGACATTCGTGCCGAAGTGGCTGCGCAATTGGGCAGTCTTTCACTTCACGATCAAGTCAAGCCGGGCCAGTCCGTCGCGATTACTGCGGGCAGTCGTGGCATCGCCAACATTCACCTCGTAATCAAAGCTATCGCCGCACATTTCAAGGGACTCGGAGCCGAACCATTCATCGTTCCGGCGATGGGCAGCCATGGTGGTGGAACGGCGGAAGGCCAACGAGGAATTGTCGAAGGTTACGGCATCACCGAAGAGTTTTGCGGCTGTCCGATTCGAGCCAGTATGGATACCGTCGTTGTTTGTCAGGCGGCGGAAGGCTTTGATGTTCACTTCGACAAGCACGCCTTCGACGCGGACCATGTCGTCGTTTGCGGGCGAGTCAAACCGCACACCGGATTTTACGGAGACATCGAAAGCGGCTTGATGAAGATGATGTTGATCGGACTCGGCAAACACGCCGGTGCAAGGATCTATCATCGTGCAATCAAGGACCATAGCTTCGGTCAGATCGTTCGTAGCGTGGCGCGCGAAGTGCTTGCGAAGTGTCGCGTCGTGGCTGGTGTCGCCATTGTCGAGAACGGGTACGACGAAACCGCCAAGATCAAAGCCGTCGCACCTCACGAGTTTGAAGATCGCGAGAAGGAGCTTCTTGTACTCGCGAAGAAGTGGCTACCGAGCTTGCCGTTCAAGACAGCGGACCTGCTTCTTATCGACGAGATCGGAAAGAACATTAGCGGTACGGGAATGGATACAAACGTAGTTGGACGCAAGTATCTCGATCACATGGCAAAAGAAGACGAATGGCCGAAGATCCGAAACATCATCATTCGCGGCCTCACGAAAGAGACGCATGGCAATGCGACAGGCATCGGACTCGCCGAGTTTGCTTTGACCCGTGCCATCGACGCCATGGATATCAATGTGACTCGCACGAACTGCCTGACGGGAGGGCACGCGACCGGCGCGATGATTCCAATCCATTATCCCTCCGACCGCGAAGTCCTTGACGTTTCACTGCCAATCATCGGGTTGACCGAACCCGCCGACGCCAAACTGATGTGGATCCACGACACGCTAGACGTCGCCGAGGTCGAATGCTCTGCTGCCTACTTCGAAGAGGCTCAATCACGAGACGACGTAGAAATTGTCAGTGAACTTCGCCCATTACCGCTGGACGAAGCGGGCGTCTTGCCAGGTGTAGCTAGTTTGAGATCGTAGCGCTCGGTTACTTCTGCATGGGCAGTTGAAGTTGGATCCGCTTCCCGGCACGCGAGATGGTGATGGGGACGCGCTGGCCGGGCTTCAAGTCCTGCATGCCGTGCCGGAAAATGTCTGCTTCGCGAATTAAGTCGTTTCGGCCGTCGAATGCGATCAAAATGTCTCCATTTTTAACGCCAGCCCGTTTCGCCGCGGCATGTGCACCATACTGCCCCACGTGTTTGGCGTGTAACGCCATCTCGCCCTCTGCGACGCCTGCGGCTTGTCGTTGTTCCGGTGTGGCTGGCTCCAGCAGAATGCCGCCCGTCGTCATGCGGCGAAGGCCCCAAGATGAGACCCGCCACGATATATCGTCCGCCTGTCGCCAGCCCTCACCTAGCGACAACTTGATTTCCTTTGCTTGACCATCGCGGGAAACACTGGCGATGAGTTGCGCGCCGCTAGCCGGCGTCTGATGCAAAGCCCATTGGACATCGGCGATCGATAACAGCGGCTGCCGATTAATGGATTCGATCGTATCGCCCGCTTTGAATCCTGCTTGCGCCGCAGGTGTGCCGGACTCGACGTCCTTTACCGTTGCGCGTTGATCTGGATCGAGTATCAACCCAAGGGCCTTCGGATGCGGATACGGGAATAGCAACGATTCGGGCAGCGGTTTTCCTGCTACTCGATACGCGTCGCGTTGAGCGTCGCCGATCTGATGGCAATGGATGCAGCTCTTGACGACGTTTCCCTGGTAATTGAGCGAGTCCGTAAATTTGTCTTTTAGTGACGGGTACAGCTCGGGCGACGCGACGTCTGGTTTCGGACCGCGTTTCGCTGACAACGACGAAGCGTTGTCGGGATAGCCCGCATGAAGCTGCAACGCGCCTTGCATTGACGACGCTAATCCCTTGAGCGAAACGTCGCCGAACCATTCAGTACGATGCGACCGAGTTCCGAAGCGGCCGTAGATCGTCTTGTCTGCGTTCAGAAAAAACACGGCGAACGATTGATCCGTATCGAACTGAAACAGCGACAAGTCGAGCCCGTTGGTCGAAACAACCCTGGCACACACGAACTTGTCCAACAACGGTCGAATGACAGGATCTTGCTCGACCAATTCATCGTCCAACTTCACACACTCCTCGCACGGAATGCATCGCAGGACTACCAATATTGGCTTGCCGTTCTTTTTCGCAGTATCGAACGCAAGAGGCAAATTGTTGTAGATCCAAAATCCCTCCGCCTCGACTTTTCGGCGATCTTCACGAACTTTCTCTTCGCGCGTTTGGCCGCTCACATCGGGAACGACTCCGATGGACCCGAGCATTAAAGACAAGACAATCATACGAGCGGACATCGGATATCTCCTGGTGAAGGTGTGCCACGTCGCAATATTTTATCAATGCCGCGAATCAATTCACAGCCAGTGGGTTCGTTAATCGGGCTGAGTTCTAGCGGTTTCGATGTTATTGGTGGAGTTCAAGCCGCATTGAATTCGCGACTGGTCCCCGATCGAAAGAGAAGAACAAGTCAGCACGAGGTATTCGACATGTCGCGAGGAAAGATTGTTCTCGCTGGCGGATCTGGATTTCTGGGTCGCGTCCTAGCGAACTGGCTGTCGGAAAACGGTTACGACATCGTCGTGCTGAGTCGCCAAGCGGCGCTGACTCCTTGCGCGAGGTGCATTCTCTGGGATGGAGAAACAATTGCGGGTTGGATCGACGAACTGGAAGGTGCCGTCGCGTTGATCAACCTGGCAGGGCGTTCGGTGGACTGCCGATATCACGCACGTAATCGTCGCAAGATTCTGAACTCGCGAGTGCGTGCGACACGTGTTCTGGGACGGGCCGTCGCCGAGTGTGTGATGCCTCCTGAGGCTTGGCTCAATTCAAGTACCGCAACCATCTACAAACATACGTATGGAGATCCGCACGGGGAAAACGGCGAGATCGCGGCGACCCGAGAAGCGAACGACGAATTCTCGATCGAAGTAGCGAGAAAGTGGGAAGACGAATTTGCACGAGCCGAATGTCCCAACACGCGAAAGCTAGTGCTACGAACTGCGATGGTTCTGGACGCCGTTCCCGGCACGGTCTACGAAGTACTTCGTCGGCTGGCGACTTTTGGCCTGGGCGGTCGCATGGACGATGGCAAGCAGTTCCTATCGTGGATTCACGCGGATGACTTCTGCCGATCCGTGCAGTGGCTGATCGAGCAACCGTCCGCAGCGGGCCCTTACAACATTTCCGCGCCAACTCCCATCACGAACGCCGACGCGATGCAGCGATTTCGGCAAACCGTCGGGTTGCCGCTTGGCCTGCCTTCGACCCGCTGGATGTTGGAGATCGGCGCGTTTTTGTTGCGGACGGAAACCGAGCTGATCATTAAAAGTCGCCGAGTCGTTCCCGCGCGGCTGCTCCGCGAGGGATTCTCGTTCGAGTATCCCGACTTATCGCTCGCGATCACGGCGCTGGAATCGAAACGAAAGCAAGCAATCGACGCTCCAATGTAGGCATTTCAATTGCGGCAGCTCTCGCAACGGCGATTTTTTTCTGGGCACCCTTGAAAGAATCTGCTGCGTCTCGTGTCTAATAGGTAGTTGGTCAGCTTGCCTTGCGGTCGAAATCCAGCATTTCGTCCAGCTGGCCAGCTTTTATTCAAGCGACCGCGAGACCTTCCGCCGTGATGACTAGTTCCCCGGAAACACGAGCCAGCTTGATACTGCGTCTGCCGGATGCGGCCGACATCGTGGCGTGGGACGAAGTCGTTGCAGTCTATGGGCCGCTGGTGTATCGACTGGCTCGGCGGAAGGGATTGCAACCGAACGACGCGGACGACCTTGTCCAGGAAGTACTCACGACGGTGTCCCACTCGGTGGAACAATGGTTGCGGAGGCCAGATCGCGGACGATTTCGCGCGTGGCTCTTGTGCATTGCTCGCAATACAGCAATCAACTTTCTGACTCGACCGAAGCACCGCGCTCTCAGTCCCGGCGGAAGCGACGCCGCAAACGCACTGGCAGAATTGGCGGCTCCAGATGGCGTATCGCAGGAGTTTGAAGTTGAGTATCGGCGAGAATCGTTCCGCTGGGCATCGCGCCGCGTGCGTGAGTCCGTCGCGCCCAACACGTGGGAAGCCTTTTGGCAAACGACAATGGAAGATCGGTCGATCGCAGAAGTGGCCAGGGAACTTGGGATGAGCGCGGGGAGCATCTACATCGCACGCAGTCGAATTATGACGCGACTACGGGATCTAGTGAAACAGTTGGAGGCGCGTGACGAATGAACAACGCAACGTCCCCCTGCAGCGACGATCGCATTAAAACGCTGCTCCAGGGCGAAGAATGCGACGAGGCATTTCGCAGCGCGGCGAAACATCTGGATTCGTGTACGACGTGCCAGTTACGTATCGCTGAATTGGCGGCCGACGAATGTGACTGGATGGGATGCCAAGCAGGCGCTGCGGTCGGACGAAGTTGACGCCGAAATCGAACTAGAGCAGGCCGAGCGATCGTGGAGTACTCCGACGACTCAGCGGTCGTCCACAGCGTGGACCGATTCGATGACGAGCCACCTTCTCGCCCCGCCATCGCATCCCGAGATGCTGGGTCGCTTGGGACGCTACGAGATCGAACGTTTGATCGGTGCTGGCGGAATGGGAGTCGTCTTCAAGGGATTCGATTCCGAATTGAATCGACCCGTCGCGATTAAGGTGCTTGCGCCACACCTAGCTGGGAGCGGAGCAGCTCGAAAACGCTTTGCCCGCGAAGCACGAGCTGCCGCAGCAATTGTCCACGAGCACGTCGTTGCAATTCACAATGTCGAGTCAGAAAGCGAATTGCCGTTCCTGGTCATGCAATATGTTCCCGGCGAGTCGCTGCAAGGGCGAATCGATCGCGAAGGGCCGCTCGACGTTTGCGAAGTGTTACGAATCGCGCGTCAAACGGCATCGGGGTTGGCGGCCGCGCACGAGCAAGGCCTGGTTCATCGTGACGTGAAGCCGTCGAACATTCTTCTCGAGCAGGGAGTCGAGCGAACGCTACTGACCGACTTTGGTTTGGCCCGCGCAAGCGATGATGCCAGCCTCACGCACAGTGGCCACGTGCCCGGCACGCCTCATTACATGTCGCCTGAGCAGGCGCGGGGCAATGCGATCGACCAGCGTAGCGATTTATTCAGCCTTGGCAGCGTTATCTACGCGATGTGTACGGGGCGACCACCGTTTCGCGCCGAGACGAGCTATGGCATCTTGCGACGAATTACCGACTCTCAGCCTCGACCCATTCGAGAGCTTGTACCAGAGATTCCTTCTTGGTTGTGCCGTTTGATCGAGCGGCTTCATGCTAAATCTCCTAGCGACCGATTCACGTCGGCAGCAGAAGTCGAAGTACTCCTCGCGCAGTGTCTAGCTCATGCTCAGCAGCCGGAGGTACAGCCCCTGCCTGCCAGCCTCGCCAGACAGCAGCGGCAATCAATTAAGGGAACTCGCAAATCGTTCGCCGCAATAGCCGTCAGCCTCATTATTCTTCTCGGATTTGTCATGGCTATTCAGCATGGATCGAATGCCAGCCGACGCGCGGGCGATGCAATTTCTGGGTCCGCCGAGCCTGAACCCGAAGTCGCATCAAATGATCGCGACGACGTCAATACGGCAACGACGTACACGAACAATTCTGATCCCGCGACAGATTGGGATGCTGGGGAGAACGAACTACGAGAGGTCGGGAACGAAGTTGGCGATTTGAGAAGGCGTGTGGGTCGGCATTGGGACGAGATGCCGACCTCTCCGCAATCGAACATTAAAGCTGATGCAATCATGGGCGACCAACCCCATCACAAGGAGTCCAATCAATGAAGTCCGCGACTTCGCTATCCGTAATATTAATATTGCTTTCGATTCCTCTTCCATTATTGGCTCAAACTTCGTCGGATCCAGACGCCGCACAGCTAGCCTTCGATGCGCCATCTGGAATAACAACACTCGAGTTCCGCCGTGCACAGAATGAACCAGCCGAAGGGTACGTCGAGACAACAATCGTTGATAGCGACGAGAAAATCTATCTACGCACGACCTCTGACCTGTCGAACGAAGGTGTCGTGTCAGCTCAAGTCGTACCTGATAGCACCGGTCAGCCGGCCATTGAGGTTGAATTCACAGCAACCGGCGCAAGAAAACTGGCAGCGCTGACGACGGAGCACACGGGGAAACGGCTGGCTGTGGTCGTTAACGGAGAAGTCATTAGCGCGCCGACGATCAAAGGCGTGATCTCGCGTAAAGCCGTCATCTCCGGACACTTTTCGCTTGAGGAGGCAAAGGAGTTAGCCAGCGGGATCTTGCCACCACCGTTTCAAGCACAACTCATGTGCATCAAACCTGATTGGTCGAAAGTCGCATTAGCAAACGAGATCGAAGCCGAAATGCGCGAGGCGTTGAAGGATGCGTCTGTATCAAAGAAACTGCTCGATCGGTTACCCGCATCAGGTGCGGAAATCCTGTTTCCGAAAAACCTGATTTCGTTCTACACCCACCAACATTATGCCGAATTGCTTGCGTGGCTTGAAGCGAAGGGACTAGTTGTGTCTACGGAAGATTTTCCAGCAGCGTGGCGAGTTCCTTTCGCAGTCGCCAGAAACTACAAGAGGCAGAAATTGCCCGCCTCGCAGATCAGCTCGAACAGGCCCGCAAGACCATCGCTATGCGGAACGGCATCGAAGATCAGATCATTGACCGCCGTGTCGAGGACTTGCTGAATCCAAGCTTGAAATGGGGTACAAACCTCATGCCCACGAGTGGTCTGGATGTGACGGCGAAAGATGGCCTTATGTCGAACCCACCGGAAGAGGCTCCAGCGTCGGTCGACAACGTATACGTGTCGACTCGCGTCGAGACGAATCCGAACGAGCCGCCACAACTTGAGTTGCATAAGCGACTCCTGACGAGCAACGTCGTGTTATCTGCGGCGATCGAGAAAGAGCGATTGAGCGAACTGCAACTGCTACAAGACGGCGATGACATCACAGCTTGGATTCGCGACAATTTAATCATTCTGCCAAAGGGAGATTATGCTCTTGAACTGGGGCTCGCAGGTGATGTTACTGTCCAACCTGAGATGAAACGGATCGTCTACGCTGTCCGGGAGGCGTACGAACAGTTTATCGTCGAGTCGCATCGCGACGTTGGATCGGAAGTCAAAACACTTTTGTCCGCCGAACGAGACGAAGTGCTGCAGCAACTCCTCACTGCAAGCATCGAGCACAACGATCTGGAATCTGCGGACGGTTCGAGCGAAGAGCAGCTCAAGCTCGCGAAACTGAAAGTTGAAAGATTTCGGGAGTTACTGAAAGCCGTCAGTGCGAAAGTCGAGTCAATCGACGAGGACACGGATCAACTCGATCAACTTCATCTCGCGGTTTCCGGCAAATGGATTCTCCGTTCTGCGACCATCAATGGCGTAACCATCGAGCGTGAGTCAACATCATCGGACGATCCATTCGCGCCGGATCAGGAGCGCCAAGCGAAAGAGGTCACGGATGGACCGAAGACGTTAACAGCGGCTCATCGGTATCAATCCGCTATCTTCGATGCAGGCCATGTCTCATTTGTTGGCCCACAAGGCCTTTCGGTTGAACGGTGGAGCTATGTGCTGGACGCAGAGACCGACCCATTGGGAATCACTATGACTCAGGGAGGCACGAGTATCACCGGCACTCTTTGGCAGTCGAAGTCGCAAATGGTTCTGTCATTCGCGACAGGTGACGACCCACCGGAGACTTCAGCGGACCATCGGGGGCCCATTTTTCGCTACGAGCGAGACGAAACAGACTCTGCCTGGCTGAAGAAAGAATCAATTCGGGTACGCGAAATCGCGATGGACTTGTTGCTCCACGGAACTTCCGCGCAGCAGGCCACCGCAGTCGAGTTCAACGATCTAGCGGATTCACTCTTACGTGAGTCAGATATTCGTGAGCAAGTAAACGCGGTGAGTGAGCAGGCTAACGAACAACGCCGATTGGGGAAGCTACAGACAGCAAAATCACTTGATCACGATGCCTCTATTCTGTCTCTTAGAGTTGTGGAAGAAATCGCCATGCGGCTTGCGGACCAACGCTTACGTGAGAACGAGAAACGCGTTCGACAAAAGGTCGATCAACTGAATTCTCAAGCAGCGATCCTTCGTGGCGAAGGCCGTTTTGCGGAGGCCGAAGTAGTCGAAAGAGAAGTTCAGAAGCTACTGTTTGATCGCGACCCTGACTTGCAGCGAGTCGATCAACTGAAGCGGCGTGCCGCGAAAGCGAGACTCGAAGGAAAGCACCCAGACGCAATGCTCTATGATCAGCAAGTCGAAGCAGTTCTTCAACAAGTGAAAACGCGTTACAAGCAAATCGATTCGCCAGAGGTCAACTCAGCGCGTCGCTAAATGTACGTTGGAACCGTTTGCGATTCTCTCGAGTGTACTCTCGGCAATCATCTAGCAGCGATCGGGCGCTCTCGTAACCGAGTAGGTAGGCGAGCTTATCAAGTTCGTGTTCGTCATCGGGTAAGTCGTGGCGCGCCGTCGTGTTCATCAAGCGAAGCCCCGATTCGATGCTGCGGAGGAATCGGTACGACTTGCTCAAGTACTCCGCTAGCTCGTCTGACAAATAGCCATGCCGTCGGAGAACTGCGATCGCGTCGAGCGTGCCAGGGACGAACACATCCGCTGCGGACGCCGCGAATCGCAACTGAGTCATTTGCACCATAAACTCGATATCGACCGTGCCGCCCGGTCCTCGTTTCAGGTTGTGAGGCGAAGCGGTTTCCTGCAACTTGTACCGCATGACACGAATCTGCTCGACGTTTTCGGCGGTCCAAGGTGGCTCGATGATACAGCGTCGCACAATCTGCATTGTCCTTGCCACCGCGCGTTCATCGCCGAACACCGGTCGCGCCTTGCAAAGCGACTGGCGTTCCCACAATTGGGCTTGTCCCGATTCGAAATAGCGAGCGAATTCGTCGAGCGAAACGGCGAGACTGCCGCTTTTGCCGGTCGGTCGCAATCGGGGGTCCAACTCATACAATCGGCCATGCGGGCCCAACTGCGTGACGACCTTGATGATCCGCTGCGCGAGCTGGCTAAAGAAATGCTGATTCGTCGTCGTCTTGTCACGTCGCGACGGATGCTTGGCCTTTGTCGTTCCGTCGGCTTCGTACAGGAAGACGATATCGAGATCGCTGTGATAATTGGGCTCGCGACCGCCAAGCTTTCCAAGTGCTAACAGAACTAAAGAACAAGGTTGCCCTGCGTACTCGCTGTCGCTGATCGTCGGCTCGCCGTACTTGGTAACGAGCTGTGCGTACTCGCGGCGAGTGATCTCGGCAATACAGACTTCGGCGATGTCGGACAAGGCTTGATGAGTTGCTTGGATGTCGTCTCGATTCAGAATATCTCGCACACCCACTCGCAAGTGCTGCGCATGCTTGAAGCTTTGCAAAATCGGCTCGACATCGACAGCTCCACGACTTAGATCATCAAGTGTCGCTTGAAGCGACTCGAGCGTCGGCAATCGATCCAAGACCAACGAATCCATTAGCTCGTCGATCATACCTGGGTTGCTCGTCAGCAGCCCAGACAAGTAGGAACTTGACGCGCAGAGTTGCACGTACAGCCGCAGCGATGGCGGATTAAAACTGAACAATTCCCACAGCACACCTTTACCGCCCAGAGAATCGCTGACCTGGCTAAGATTAACGAGCGTCGCATCCGGATCGGGAGTCGCCGCGATCGCTTTGAGCAGTCGCGGGGCGATCGAAGCCAAAAAGTGCCGGCAACGGCGAGTCGACAAAAAGGAAATCTTCTCGGTTGCCAAAGTGCTCAATATCTTATGGGCTTCGACGACGTCCGAAAAGGCATAGCGACCAAGCACTTCGCGAACGGTTTGCTCAGGAGGTGAAGGGTCCAACACGAGATCGGTCTCCGGATCGCGATCGCCATCTTCACCAAATGCGTCGTGCAGCAAATGGTCCAGTATCTTGCGATTTAGATCGGTCTTTGTGGCAAGATCTTGTTTGAACTGATCGAGCGCCATCGCTTCTCCGTTCTCGACGTACCCCATCCGAATCGCAAGACGACGCATCTCGGCATCCGAGTCCGGGAGCGTATGCGTTTGCAGGTCGAACATGATTTGCAGACGATGCTCGACGTTGCGGAGGAATTCGTAATTCTGCTCGAGAATCGTTCGCTCTTGCATCGTCAAGCAGCCTGCCTGCTCCAGTCCACCCATTGCGGCCAACGTGTTGCCTTCGCGCACTTCAGGCAAGTCTCCACCATTTAACAACTGGAGAAACTGGATGACAAACTCGATATCGCGGATTCCGCCTGCGCCCGTCTTTACATTTCGCGAGTCGGTTCCCTCTTGCCGCGAACGCTGTTCGATTCGCCGCTTAAGTGCCTTGATGCCGGTAATATCGGCGCGAGTTAGATAACGCCGATAAATCCAGGGTTCGAGTTGTGCAAGGAATTGTTGTCCGAGTTCGATGTTACCAGCTATTGGTCGCGCCTTAACAAACGCTTGCCGCTCCCACGTGCGGCCTTTGACATCATAATAACGCTGGGCGTTGTCGACGCTGACGGCAACTGGGCCTTGACTGCCGTCGGGGCGAAGTCGCAAATCGACTCGGTAGGCCGTGCCGAAATTGGTTGGCTCCGTAAGTAACTTCGTGCAGCTTCGTACGAGGCGCTCAAAGAACTCCAGATTGCTCACGGAGTGCTCGCCGTGGGTCTTCCCGTCACCCTCGTACAACATAACAAGGTCGATGTCACTCGAGTAATTCAGCTCGATGCCGCCGAGTTTGCCGAGTGCCAAGACCACGAAGCGGGCTCGCTCGCCATTAGGCAATCGCGGGACGCCTCGTTTTGCTTCATTAAGTCGCGTCGCCGCCTGCAGTGCCGCTTCGCAGATCGCATCCGCCAGAAACGAAACTTGTCGCGTTACCGTTTCAATGCGTTGCTTCCGAATGATGTCACCATAGGCGATCCGTAGCGTCTCTCGATGTTTATAACGTCGCAATGCAGACATCACGGACTGTTCGCTGTTGAGCGATTCGACTTCGCTACAGATTTCACTGACCAGGACATCACGTGAAACGGGCTGACCTTCAGTCAGTCGCAACAAGTCGAAGCTTTCGGGATCGCGTATCAAGAGTTCGCTCAAGTACTGACTCGCCGAAAAAATTTGGAGCAGCGCTGGCAAAGCTTCACGATCACGATCAAACAGCGAAGCGAGCGCCAGCGGACTTCGCGACGCCGTGACGAAGCGTCCTAAGCTGTTCAAAACCGAATCCGGATGGCTGACGCCAGCTAAGTGATCGGCAAGTTGCTCCCAAACGACCGCCAATAAATCGAGCGTCACTCCCGCGTCCGCCATGGCGACGAGATTGCCATGAGCGCTTCGTATGTCGTCGACGCCTAACGAACGAAGCCACTCGCGCGCCTTTGCCGGACTATCCAGGTATTCGACAACTGACTCGACTTGCATGGTGGCGGCCTACGGTGAATCTTAACCTCGGCAATGAGCTATTCGCGATTTACCCAACATCGCAACGGTTCGCCTTTCATGCCGGCGATCAAATTGTCTGCTGCGATCTCTGCCATTCCGTCACGGCTAGAAACGGTCGCGCTGGCTATGTGTGGCGCGATGACACAGTTCGGCAATGTTAGCAATGGATCGTTCATCGGAATCGGTTCTGGATCGGTGACGTCCAGCCCCGCGGCAAAAATCTCGCTGCTCTTCAAAGCGTCGTGAAGATCCTTTTGGTTGTGGATTGGCCCACGAGCACTGTTAATAAACACGGCGGTACACTTCATCTTTCTAAACGCCGATGCGTTGAACATACCGCTGGTCGTTTCATTTAAATCAGTATGGACCGAGACGAAATCAGATTCCATCAACAACGTGTCGGCGTCGACTTGTTGAGCGCCGAGTTCCCGCTCAGCGGCTTCGTTGCGATACTTGTCGTGATAAAGCACTTTCATCCCAAAGCCCCCGTGACACCGTTTGGCCATCGCGAATCCAATTCGTCCCATGCCAACGATTCCGATAGTTTGCCCGATCAGATCGACACCGATATGTCCAAGCGGTTCCCACGTTTGCCACTTGCCAGCACGGATGTAGTCCTGGCTTTCGACAATCCGCCGCGACGCGGATATCAGCAACGCAAACGCCATGTCAGCCGTAGCGTCGGTCAAAACGTCTGGCGTGTTGCCGACGCGAATGCCTCGGCGAGTCGCCTCTTCCATGTCGATGTTGTTGAAGCCCACAGCAAAGTTGCTGATCACTTTCAATTGCGGTCCCGCAGCATCCATAAACTCGGCGTCGACTTTCTCGGTTAACAGCGACAGGATGCCCTCGCAACCCGCGATCCGTTGCAACAAGATGTCTCGCGACGGAGGCAGATGCTCGGGCCATACGTCAGCGTCGCACGTGGCTACTACTTTGTCCAAGCCAGCGGCGGGGATTTCGCGCGTCACGAAGACTTTTGGTTTGTCGCTCATATCTTGTTTCCCGTGGGATGAGGCAAGTCGAAGGGCTATACTAGCGTCGGGTTATTGCACTAATCAACTCGTTTAACCCAGTCGCATCGCGACGGCTCGCGTGGGTGCGCCATCGCGATGCGACTGGGTTAAACGAGAAACTTGGAGATCGCAAATGAGCCGTGTCGTTGAACAATATAATCGGGCCTGTAACTCGTTGGCAGGTGGGGTGTCGTCATCGACTCGAGTGAACCAAGCAATTGGCCACGCAATGCTGTTCGATCGAGCCGAAGGTTGTCGCGTGTGGGACTTGGATGGTCGCGAGTATATCGATCTTTGTTGCAGCCATGGCGCGACGTTGCTGGGGCACGGCGACGTCCGAATTCGCGCGGCCGTCGAACGAACGCTCGCGCGCGGTGCTGCTTGTTCGTACGAGAACGAGCTGCATGCTGAATTGGGTGAACTACTATGCGAAACGGTTCCTTGTCTCGAACGCGTTCGGTTCACCGGAGCCGGAACAGAAGCAACGATGCACTGCATCCGACTGGCACGCGCATTCACCGGCCGGACTAAGCTCGTGCGATTCGAGGGAAATTTCCACGGCTACCACGACCAAGTCATGTGGGCGGCCGAGGGCGAACTGGGACAAGTGGATCCGCGGCTGGCTCCCATCTCGACGGGCGTGACGCCAGGAATCGATCAACACTTAATCCAGATCCCATACAATCGCCCTGATCTGCTTCAGCAAGTTTTCGAGCAGCACGGTAACGAAATCGCAGCGGTCATTTGCGAAGCCGTGTACTACAACGCGGGTTGCGTGCTGCCAACGGACGAATTCGCCGCAGCCATGCGGCGGCTCGCGACGGAACATGGTACGTTGTTGATCTTTGATGAAATCCTGAGTGCCTTCCGAATGTGTGCTGGTGGCGCGCAAGAGTATCTGGGCGTTACTCCCGATCTGTGTACGATCGGCAAGTCGGTCGGTGGCGGCTATCCGATCAGCGTCTTTGGCGGGCGCGAGGAGATCATGCGTCGCCTGATGCCCGAAGGCGACTGCCAACACAGCGGAACGTATAACGGCCACCCAATCCCCGTCGCCGCTGCCGGTGCCGCGATTCGCGCGTTTCGGGAGCCGGCGTTCTATCCGCATATCCACGCAATCTCAGAAAGACTGTCCTCGGGCATGACAAAGCTATTCGAGAAGCATGACGTTCCCGGACGGATTCAAGCACTAGGCGCTCGCTTCGGTATCTACTTTGGCATCGATCATGAGGTACGCGACTACGCCGATGCAAAGAAACATGATTGCGACATGATGCTACGGTTCATTGCCGCGGCGATCGAGAACGGAGTCTACTTCCACGACTACGGTGGCGGAGCCGTTCATCACGGGTTTTGCGCGGCGATGCAGGAAGCCGATGTTGACGAAGCGTTAAACCGACTCGATGTGGCGATCGCGACGCTGGGTTGATTGCAGAGGATTGAGGAAACGCTAATCGACGCTCATGAACACTAATCAGAAAAGACAGAGAGACATCTCTCGCAAAGAATGGGCCTTGAATTCACCTCTTCCAGGGTCTTCATTAGCGCTAATCAGCGTTAATTGGTGTTCTTACTCCAACGCGATTCCGAAGACGCGCGAACCGACCAGCCACATCCAGAGCGAAATCAAGACGACGGACAGCAGGTTCAGCCACACACCTGCTTTCACCATCGAGCGGATCTCGATGTGACCACTTCCGAAAACGATGGCGTTCGGAGGTGTCGCGACGGGCAGCATGAACGCACAAGTGGCCGCGAGAGTTGCAGGCACAAGTAACAGCATCGGGCTGACACCTATACTGAGTGCCACACCGTATAGAATTGGCAAGAAGGTCGCCGCCGTCGGCGTGTTGCTGGTCAGTTCGGTCAGGAAGATTACCATCGCAACAACGGCAACCATCAGGGCGAAGGTCGATAGATCTAGAACTTCGACGCGCGTGCCGATCCACTCCGCCAAGCCGCTCTCGGAAACGGCCTTTGCCAAACAGAAACCTCCGCCGAAGAGCAGCAGGACGCCCCACGGAATGTTCACTGCTGTTTCCCAATCGAGGGCGGCTTCGCCCTTGCGAAAGTTCACCGGAATCAGGAACAACGCCATCATTCCGATCAAGGCGATGATCGTGTCATCCAACTTACCGATTGGCGGAACCCGCTCGACAAGCCATGTCGCGTTTGTCAGTGGCTCGCGGACGACCCATGCAAATGCTGTTGCCGCGAATACCACGAGTACAGTCCATTCGCCACGTGACACGCTCCCCATCTTCGACAGTTCGCCAGCGATCAAGTCGCGGCCGCCCGCTAACGACTTCACGCGAATCGGAAATACGAGACGCGTCAGAATCAACCACGTCAAGACAAGTAGAACTGCCGCCAATGGAGAGGCGAATAACATCCACCGACCAAATCCGATTGCGATGTCCTTTTCGCTGGCGAAGCCGGCCAGGAACAAGTTAGTCGGCGTTCCAACAAGGGTTGCGAGGCCACCAATGCTGGCTGAGTAGGCAATCCCCAGCATCATACAAGTCGCAAAATTCTTTCCAGTCTTTCCGCCGCGATCGTCGGCTCGCTGAAGCTGATCGCTCAGCAACGTCACAAGGCTCATCCCGATCGGCAGCATCATTACCGTCGACGCCGTATTGCTGATCCACATACTCAAGCCTGCGGTCGCAAGCATGAACCCGGCGATCAGACGAGTCGGCTGCGTGCCGACGACGAAGACCGTCAGCAATGCAATGCGTCGATGCAAATTCCACTTCTCGACCGCTCGCGCGATCATGAATCCGCCCATGAACAAGAAGATGAACTTGTTCGCGTACGATGGCGCAGCATCTCTTAATTCAAGAATCCCACCCAGCGGAAAAAGAACCAGTGGCAACATCGAAGTCACCGGCAACGGAACCGCTTCCGTCATCCACCAGATTGCCATCAATACTGCGATCGCCGCAACAACCCAAGGTTCGGGTGTGGATGGTTCAAGAGTGATAAGGTGAAGATAACAATGTATCGCTATCAGCGGACCTATGAGGCGAGCGTACCAACCAATGCGTGTCGAGAGTTTCGGCCAAGTGGTTGCGACGTTGACTAGTTGAGCATCGAAAACCTCGGGTGATTGCATGGTTGAATCGCGTTACCGCAAGATGACAGGTCGCTACCAAGGGCGAGTAGAAATAACACCATCTTCAGGGCTGCTCGCAGTGGCATACAATCGCTTTGGAATCCGTCCCGCCAAATACGCCAAGCGCCCCGCCTCGCAGGCTGCATTCATGGCCCGAGCCATCCTGACAGGATCGCGAGCGTGAGCAATTCCGGTATTCAGCAGGATGCCGTCGACGCCCAGCTCCATTGCGAAGGTGATGTCGCTCGCCGTGCCAACGCCTGCGTCGATGATGACCGGATAATCGGGATCGTCTCCCTTGAGGTATTCAAGGCATATGCGGATGTTGTTCGGATTTAACACACCTTGTCCGGAGCCGATGGGGCTGCCGGCGGGCATCACGGCGGTTGCGCCGGCACGCTTCAGTCGCTGGGCCGTGACTGGATCGTCGTTGGTGTAGCACAGGACTTGAAAACCTTCGGCGACCAACTGCTCAGTCGCGGCGAGCGTTTCCATTGGATCGGGCAGCAGTGTCTTGCTGTCGCCTAACACTTCGAGTTTGACCCAATCGGCACCGGGATTTTCCAGGCCGCGAAGAATCTCGCGACCGAGTCGTGCGGTGCGAATCGCATCTTTGGCGTTGTAGCAGCCTGCCGTATTTGGCAGCAGCGTATAACGATCTAGATCGACGTAGTCGAGAATGTTTTTCCCGTCGCCGTCGTACAACTTCTCGCGGCGGACTGCGACCGTGATGCATTCGGTGCCACAGACATCTAACGCGTCGCGCATCAAACCGAAGGTCTCGTACTTGCCAGTACCGACGATCAGGCGGTTTTGAAAGACATGCTTCCCTAACCAGAACGTGTCTTTCGCAGCGCCACTTTCCGGCGATCCAGTTTCCGTCGAGCCCGCTTGTGCATCCGTTGCCACGATTGAGTTAACCTCCTCCGACCAGCGTTACTACTTCCAGCTGGTCGCCTTCTTTCAATGTTGTTTCGCCATGACGATCACGCGGAGCTAGGTCGAGATTCACTTCCACCGCGACGCGGCGCGGATCAAGTGCCAACTTTTCCAGCAGCTCCGCAATCGTGATCGCATCACGAACCGAGCGAGGCTCGCCGTTAAACAGAATGTTCATGGGACAGCGTGGTAGCTGGATTCTCAAGAATTCAGCAGGGTTAGACACGGCTTCTGAACTCTTGCGAGTCCAGTTGCGCGTATTGACTACTCGACTTGAATGTTACGCGCCGATCCTTTGCCAAGGACTTTCATGGGATTGGCCTGGGGGAAGCCTTGCTGCGCGGCAAGCTTGTTCCAGGGCAGCCAG
>JACKQG010000358.1_pt1 | contig 67074 bp, 58 predicted proteins | sample 8237621 | NCBI WGS metagenome assembly JACKQG01 (sample SAMN15677084, study PRJNA649215) | marine metagenome | biome: marine; feature: Black Sea; material: saline water; isolation source: suspended particulate matter (SPM) from the Black Sea western gyre | collected 2013-06-09/2013-06-10 | depth... | reverse complement strand
CATCAACACTGCGGCCTCCTAAGTCCGAGGCTTTCAACTTAAATACGAAAGAACCTTTTTTTAACGTCTGGCTCCGTTGAAAAATAAGGTTTTTCATTCAAGATAAAGGCGCGTGAAAAATTTGACCGCAGGCACAGAGGCCATATTCCGGGGTCAAAGTCCTGAGCGTACTACTGACCTTGAATGAAAAGACCTTTTTTTGCGAGAGCCGTATGGTTTCAGTCATGTTGCTGGCTGAAACTTCCCACTCAATCCTCTAAATCTAAAGGCTGCCAAGCGTGATGTCGGCTGTTGCGAATATCTCACTGATGCTTTTCAAAGGATAATCACCGCGGGGAACCCGTTGCAGTTCACTAAAAGTAGTAATGCCAGAGAGGACCAGGCGTAATCCATCCTCAAAGAGCATATTCAATTGCTGGAATTCTCTGGATTTTGTCGAGATAACATCAGAAGTCTCTTTGTTTCGTATCATCTTCTTGATGGGTGGGGTGACAGCAAGCAATTCATACACACCATGTCGACCATAATAACCCGACTTGCGACACAGAGTGCACCCCTTACCCTTCCGGATATCATAACGGTCTTGATTTGCTAATATTTCATCAATGACCTGCTGGTCGATTCTCAGGGCGTTTAATTCTTCCCGGTTCGGGGAATATTTTTCTGCACAATCAGGGCAATTTTTGCGTAGCAGACGCTGGTTGAGAGACGACACCACCGTGGATGAAAGAATGAATTCATCAATACCAAGATCAACAAGCCTCACGACAGCTCCTGCAGCGGTGTCAGTGTGCATTGTGGTAAAAACCAGATGACCGGTCAGGGCAGCATGGATTGCCACCTCCGCGGTTTCCAGATCCCGAATTTCTCCTATTAAAATAACGTCCGGATCCTGTCTGAGGATAGAGCGCAGGGCTCGAGGATAGGTAAATCCGGCCTGGGGGAGAAGATTGCTCTGGTTGATAAAATCAGGGGCATGATATTCCACGGGATCTTCCACGGTTACAATGTTGAGTCCCACGTTGTTGATTTCGTTTATTGCCGCGTGCAGGGTGGTTGTCTTGCCGCTGCCTGCCGGGCCAGTCGCAATAATAATCCCGTTTGGCTGCTTGATGTAATGCAGAAAACTGTGCATGGTCGCCGGGGCCATCATGAGATGGCTGAGAGTGTTAATTGCAGCACGACTGCTTCTGTCAAGAATCCTCACTACCACCTTTTCCCCATAGATTGTTGGAAAGGTGCTGACACGGAAATCAACAGAGTGCCCACCGATAACCCTGGCAAAGGAACCATCGTGCGGAATATTTTTTTTGTCCAGGTTCATTGAGGCGCGATGTTCGCTGCCCATAACCTTAAAGCGAGACACAACAGGGGGCATCTCTTCCAGCTGTTGTGTCTCGATGAGATGGAGAACGCCGTCGATGCGGTATCGAACATGAGCCTCAGTGGCATGGGGCTCAATGTGAATATCACTTGCCTTCAACTGGATTGCCTGAGCCAGCATTCTGTTCACGTAAAGAATCCGGTCAATTTCCAGACGAGAAGAGATACCATCGTCTGTATCCGCTTCCTGTGTTTCAACGGACTGGAAAAGTCTCCGAATTCCTTCTTCAATGTGTGATGCAGTGGTCAGAACCGGTGTCGTGCGATATCCGGTCAGCTTCTCAACCTCATTGCATGCCGATTCGTCCAGAGGGTTGGACATTGCGAGGGTAATCTCTTTTTCCTGATCCACCTCAAGCAAGAATACAGGCAGAATCCTGTGGCTTTGACATATCCCCTCAGAAAGGATGGTGGCCAGGGAACAATCGATCACCTGAAAGTTGTTTTCGGAGAGATTGATGTAATCGATTTGCAGATGTTCGCTGAGGAGGGTGAGCAGCTGATGTTCACTGATATGATCCAGATAGATCAGGGTCTCACCTATGGGGAGTCCAAGTTCTCCCTGTTGTGCGAGGGCTTCAAAGAGTTGCGCCTGAGTAATAATCTTATTTTCCAGTAAAAGATCGCCCAATTTCCCTTTGTGATCCATGTGTTCACCTCACTGAGGGGATGTCCTTTGTCTGATTGAAATTTAAACAGGTAGATGGAACCATCTGGTCTTTCGATCAGATCAGCGACATGATATGGAGAATTTATCTCTTGAAGAAATTTTATCAGAACAAACATTGGCTGGCAAATAGAAACAATCCCAGAGAAGGGCTCCGCCAGAGAGACAGTGAAAAGAGAGAGCGGCCGTGATGGTTCACTCTGAACGGTCAATCATCACGACGGTGACAGAAGAGGCAGCGCTCTGTGGTAATAGGATGAACGGCTGGCATCGGGGCTTCACCCTGTGGATAGTGGCAACTCTCACATTGCTTGTCGGCCTCGCGTTTTTTCATGGGACGGAACGGATCATGAATCTCATCATGGGGCAGACGAGGCGTTGTAACCTCAGGGGCCCTGAGAAAAAAAACAAGGATTACAGCGCCAACAGCAACAAAGGCCACATTCAGGAAAAGGGTGTTTTTCTTTTTGGCTGGACTGTTCATAGAGGTGAATGTCTCTCTTGATTGATGGCGTAGAGGCCGTTGCAAATGATGAGTGACTACCCGCGACTTACGGGGCCATCTCCAGACGTTTGAAATTGATTATACCACTCAGGAGTGCTCGTGCCATCATTTCTCCTGTTAGTGTATTTAAAACAGGATTACTGGTCAGGCGGACCATGCGACTGTGTATGTGATGGTTGCGGATCAGCTGTGGCATGACCGTGCTTTCATATTGCGGATCAAGTATTTTTTGAGCCACTTCTTCACCTGAAACGATTGCCGGATAGATACCTTCGCCGGTAAGTCCCGAAGCAAGGCCTGCCGCATCTCCAACCAGAAAAGTTTGACCAAACTGCCAGCCCCGATAATCATAATTGATATACTCGGCACGGCCCCGCTCACGACTCAGATCAAAGCCCTGGGACTGCGCCCAGCGAAGAAGCTGCTCCTTTAACGTACGGGCATCCATGACCTGACGATCCACATAAGCTCCAATAGAAACCGTCTCACGGTGTGGAAAAATCCAGCCGTAGCCATTTTTAAAAAAACGGCTATTCAGATGCCATTCCATCTCAGAATGGCATCCCTTTATCTGGTAATTGATCCCCACGCCCATGCGCCGGCTGCTCAGGCCAAGAGATCGTCTGACAAGAGATGTTGAACCGTCGGCCCCAACAAGGTATTCACAGGTCAACGTTTGACGTGTACGGTCTTTTTTGTTCTCGATCTCAAGTGTCCGACCATCAATCCGGCGCAACTGCCAGCCGTTCAGGACTTCAGCCCCTGCGTTACGTGCCTGATCCAACATATACCGGCCAAGGTGCAAACGATTAACAGTGGCGATGATTGGCTGTTTTTCGGTTACTGTTCCTTTCTGCCAACGGGTTACAATACGTTGGCGATGAAAGGACTGTTCGATCCACTTTCCCGGTACCCGACTGATCAATCCATGCCATGTGATCCCGCCTGCACAGACCTTAGGACCGATTGTCACCTTGCGCTCTACCACTAGAACCCTGCGGCCCGACTCTGCCAGCACTTTTGCACAGACCAGACCACCAGGCCCACCACCGATGATCACAACAGGAATATGATTCAATTTCATAGTATTATCAGATTTACAGAAATTGGCTGAAAGAACATTGGGCAAAGCTCAATATATCATATTATGTCAAGATCCCGGAAAATGAGGATACTTGAGTCTGTTCTTTTAGAAGACTTTCTTCACTTGATGAAAAAAAAAGGTCCCATTCCCACATACTGTGAAAAAGGGACCTTTTTTAGAGCAAAAAGAGATTCAGGCACCCTTGAAAAGACAATTCTTCAATGGTGCCTTTCGTTTATTCGTCAGTGTCAATCTTGATGACACGATCGCCGGGCTGCAGGGCATCGCCAACCTTGACAGCAATAGCGGTAACAATACCATCGATTTCTGTGGTGAGCGGAGTCTGCATCTTCATGGCTTCCATGACTGCAACACGATCACCGGCCTTGACCTCCTGACCCTCTTTAACAGATATTTCACAGACATTGCCTGCAAAAGGTGCCCTGATATCGCCGCTCTTGGCAAGAATTTTGATTTCTTCCTTGGAGATGGTTGCAGCTTTGGCAACAGCACCTTCGGGGACGTCAGGCTCGAAGACATATTGACGTTGATAGTGGTCAACCTCGAGATAAACACTGGTTTCACCGTCATCATTGACCATTGAAGGACCAGTTTCAATCATATGTTCCTTACCCTCATGGTCAGTAAACGTCAGGGTTTCGCCAATCTCAAAACCGCCCTGACGGAGGAATATGGATGGGGGTAATACATAGACATGACCAAAATCTTCAGTGAACTTGAAGAAGTTGACGGCATCATTGGGGTGCTGGAGATAGAGAACCAACTGCTGGTCTGTGGGTTCCACACCAAGACGTTCGTTCAGAGTTGAACGCTCCTGGTCAATATCCATATCCTCAATTTCTTCTACGCCACCTTCATCTTCAAGAATTTGTTTCCAGTTCTCGCCGAAGACCTTCTCAAAAATCCAGTCTTCCGGACGATAAAAGGGGAAAGGACCATACTTGCCCAAAAGAAGGTTTCGGAGATCTCCTGATGGATTGCCGTAACGCTCACCTTCCATGACATGGGATACGGCCGTCGTCCAGAGAATCTGTGAACCCGGGGTTACAGACCAGTAGTTTCCAAGCTCCTTTTGGACCCGGGGTAATTCTTTATGGAGGATATCGGGCATTTTGTCGAGAAAGCCGCCCTTGACAGCCTGCTCGAGACTTGATCCCATGGCCCCACCGGGCATCTTGTGGATCTGAACGGTGGGCTGAAATCCCTTGATCTGTGATTCAAAAGGTGCGTAATGCTTGCGCTCATCACGAATGACTTCAGAGGTCTCAATAACGGCGTCCTCATCAATACCGATGGCTGTGTGGCCGTGATCTTTAAGAGTCTGGATAACACTCAGAATCGGGGGAGGTCCGTAGAAACCGGTAAATGATGCATCAGCTGCATCAACAATTACTGCACCATTAATGACCGCTTCAGTGATCCGTCCAACGTCGTTTCCATCCGTGTTGTGACCATGATAATGAATGGGCAGATCAGGATAGGTCTGTTTAATAGAATCAACCAGCTCTCCGATCCGGCGTGGAGTACCCAGTCCACCGTGATTTTTGATGCAGAGAACAATGTCGGAACCTGTCACGTCAAGAATCTCCCGGACCTTGGAAACATAGTACTCGTTGGTGTGCTCAGGCCCTGTGGAAAAACAAATGCAGGGTTCATTGATCTTACCGGCCTTGGCCACCTCCTCAAACACGGCCTGCATATTGGGGACGTGGTTCATGAAATCGAAGGTCCGCCAGACGTCAACATATTTAGCAAATTCACTGACTGTGAAACGGATGACGTTCTGGGGGTAGGGCCGGTAGCCAAAAAGATTAACCCCACGACAAAGGGTTTGAAACATGGTGGTTGGCATTTTCTCGCGCAGAATTTCAAGCTTGAGAAAAGGATCAACCTGCTTGCGCAGAATGTCCACATGAACTGAGGCACCACCGGTGATCTCGAGTGAAAAATATCCAGCCCGCTCACGAGACGGTGCGGCCAGAATATCGGTGTGGAGAAGAATTCGATTTTTAAAATCAGACTGGGAGAGATCTCGTGCGGTGTTGGTAATATAATATCCGTCAGCAGCCTGTAGACTCTTAACAACATCAGCAGGGGCCATTCCCTGAACAATACGTTCAATCATAATATGCTCGCCTATGGGTTAATTTTTATTCGAACCGGAATGAGTTTCATGACTTGCGGGATAATCAGGCCGCGTAAGGATTTTCACCTCGGTGATGGATCTCAGCAATCAACTTGGAAAGTTTATTTGCTTCATCAGCTTCCTCTTCATACTCAAAAAGGTGTGGGTGAGTATCCAGGTAGGATGTGTTGAAATCACCCTTTATGAAATCCGGATCTTTAACAATATTCAAATAGAAGGGGATTGTTGTTTTAGGACCGGCAATGACAAAGTTTTGTAGACAGCGGCGCAGTCTGTCCACAGTCTCATTCCACGAAAATCCATGGACAGTCATCTTGACCAAAAGAGAATCATAGACCTTGGGGATCGTGTAGCCCTGATAAACAAAACCATCCAGGCGAACCCCGTAACCGCCAGGTGAACGGTAAACAGTTACTTTCTTACCACCTTCGGGCATAAAGTTGTTCTGCGGATCCTCGGCATTGATTCGCATCTCAATGGCATGACCACGCAGTTGAACATCTTCCTGGCCAAAGGACAGAAGCTTGCCAAGGGCCAGTTTGATCTGGGTTCGTACGATATCAATACCGGTGACAATCTCACTGACCGTATGTTCGACCTGCACCCGTGTGTTGATCTCCATAAAGTAGTAGTTGTAATTTTCATCAAGAAGAAACTCGACGGTTCCAGCATTGAAATAATTGGCTGCCGTGGCTGCTTTGACAGCAGTGTCGCAGATCGTGTCCAGTAAATCCTGGTCGCCGATCATGGATGGAGCAATTTCTATCAATTTCTGGTTACGACGCTGAATTGAACAGTCCCGGGTGCCGAGGTGCACGGTGTTTCCTTCACGGTCGGCCATGACCTGAACTTCGACATGCTTAGGGTCAATGACCACTTTTTCAAGATAGACCGAGTCGTCGTTGAAAGCCGCCTTGGCTTCAGCACGTGCCATGGGAATTTCAGCCCGCATCTGCTCATCTGTATCAATCCGGCGAATACCGCGACCGCCACCACCCGAAGTGGCCTTAAGCATGACTGGATAATTATACTGAGCAGCAAAGGCAAGGGCTTCATCTACACCAGTATCCCCCGCGGAGAGGTTAGGTGTCCCGGGAACCATCGGAATTCCAGCATCAGCCATGATCTGACGTGCAATAACCTTGTTCCCGAGATTTGTAATCACATCAGAGGAAGGGCCGATGAAAATCAGATCATTTTCTTCGCAGGCACGGGCAAAATCAGGGTTTTCAGCGAGGAAACCATAACCGGGGTGGACAGCACAGGCCCCGGAACGCTTAGCTGCCTTGATTACTTTTGCAATGTCAAGATAGTCACATCGAGGACCTGCACCAAGCCACACGGCTTCATTGGCCAGGCGGATATGGCGAGACTCTTTGTCGGGAGTTTCATAGACGGCAACAGCCTCATAATTCAGCTCCTGAATTGCACGTATGATTCGAATGGCAATTTCACCACGATTTGCAACGAGTATTTTCTTCTTCAAAGCAACTCCTTTTCTCTTATTGTAATCGGGACCCAGGAATACTTCCTGGGTGGGGACATGACACATTGTAACAATCGAAAAACTGCGGAGAATGCAGGGCTTAGGACCTGGCTGTCGCGAAGAGGAAACATCAGGTTTGTTGATTGAAACGCTTAAAAATACCCTATTTGTTGAAAGTTGGCAATACTTGATGGTTTGATTAATGGCTGAGCTGACAGGATGTCAGCTATTTAGGTTGACAGTAAATCGCCACGAGTTATAACCTGAGAATCGTTGGATTCAGGTTGCTTACAAGAATTCCATTAAGGGTGTAACCATGGTAAAAAAAATAAAAAAAACTCTCCAGGAACCGTCGGGATCAGAGGAACAATCCCCCGATCCCGAAAAGGGAAATGGGTACTGGGAGACACATAAGAAAAAAAAAGGGACACTGTTTGATGTCTCTTTTTTTTACGACTGGTGCAAGGCGTGTGGTCTATGTGCCTCTCTCTGTCCTCGCAAAATCATATTGAATGACCCTCTGGGGAGGCCATATATCGAAGACATGGATCGTTGTTCTGGTTGCCGATTCTGCGTAATACATTGCCCTGATTTTGCTATTACAGTCAAAGAAAGGTTTGCCGACCGGAGGAGGTCCACCGATGAAGAGTGAGCAACAACTCCCGGTCTTACTCCAAGGCAATGAGGCTATTGTCTTAGGTGCTTTAGCTGCCGGTTGCCGTTTTTTTGCAGGCTATCCCATTACACCAGCTTCTGAGATCAGTGAACTACTTTCCCTGCGTCTGCCGGAAGCGGGTGGTAGATTTATTCAGATGGAAGATGAAATTGCTTCCATGGGGGCAATCATCGGGGCATCATTGGCTGGAGTCAAGTCCATGACTGCCACCAGTGGCCCAGGCTTCAGTCTGATTCAGGAAAATCTTGGTTACGCCTGTGTCGCTGAGGTCCCCTGTGTCATCGTCAACGTGATGAGAGGCGGTCCCAGTACCGGCCTGCCCACAAGTCCTTCCCAGGGTGATGTACAGATGGCCCGTTGGGGAACTCACGGTGATCATCCAATCATCGTCCTTGCCACCTCATCCGTCCTTGATTGCTTCTCAATCACCATCAAGGCCTTTAATCTTTCAGAGAAATACCGAGTTCCGGTTATTATTCTCTCTGATGAAGTAGTGGCACATACGCGTGAATCTGTCACTCTGCCAGGGCCTGAAGAAATCAGAGTCATTGATCGAATCGCCCCCAGTGTGCCTCCTGAATGGTACAAACCCTATGCTGCCAACAATCGTGGTGTTCCTGATATGGCTGCCATGGGCAGCGGCTATCGTCATCACGTGACCGGTCTGATCCATGACGAAAAAGGCTTTCCGACTCAGAATCCCCAGGAGGTTGACCTGTTCCAGCGTCGCCTGCATGACAAGATATCCAAAGGCTTCAATGAGATTCAGGTCAGCAAGAGTATCATGATGGAAGATGCCGAAGTCTGTGTCATCGCCTATGGTTCTGTGGCCCGATCGGCCATGCGTGCTGTTAAAGAGGCACGGGCCAAGGGGATCAAAGCAGGTCTTCTTCAGCTCATCACACTTTTCCCTTTTCCTCGTCAGATCGTGGATTCAGCCCTGCGCCAGTGCCGGGTTGCAGTTGTTCCAGAGATGAATATGGGGCAGATCTGTCGTGAAGTTGCTCGTGTGAATCGGTCTGAAACCCGGATCGTCAAGCATAACCGTATTGACGGACAGCTCATTACCCCTGAAGAGATTCTCAAATATCTGGTCAGTGTCTGAGCAGAAGTGCTCATAAACAGACAAGGAGTTCATCGTGCGTGAAGAAGCAGAAATTATTCGCCAGGAATACCTGAGACATGACAAGAAATTCCCCCATGTCTGGTGTCCGGGGTGTGGTAACGGTATAGTTATGGGAGCACTCCTCCGAGCGACTCATAATCTCAAGCTCTCAAAAGACGAAATCGTTCTCGCCTCAGGAATTGGTTGTTCCGGGAGAATGCCAACGTATATAGATTTCAACACCGTGCATACCACTCACGGACGATCATTGACTTTTGCCACCGGCATTAAACTGGCAAATCCTGAACTGTCTGTCATCTCGGTTATGGGAGACGGGGATGCAACAGCAATAGGCGGTAATCATTTTATCCATGCCGCTCGTCGTAATATCAATATTACCGCAATTATCATCAATAATTCCACCTATGGCATGACCGGTGGTCAATATTCGCCAACCACACCCTATGGCAGTAAATCAACAACTTCAGTTTACGGTCACGTTGAACACGCCTTTTCTATTGCCGAACTCGCTGTAACAGCCGGCGCCTCATTTGTTGGCCGGGGCACAGTTTATCACGCCTCACATCTCGACAAATTAATTGGTCAGGCTATTACAAAGCGAGGTTTTTCTGTGGTTGAAGTCATTTCAAACTGTCATGTTCAGCACGGTCGCCGTAACAAACTCGGTGGCGCAGTTGAAATGATGCAGAGCTTTAAGAATAACGCAGTGACTGTCGGCAAGGCCGAAAAAATGACCACTGAAGAAATGGAAGACAAATTTACAATCGGTATCCTGGCTGATATCGATAAGCCCATTTCAACAGAAGAATATAGACGCATCAACCGACAGGCTGAACGAGATGCTGACAAGGTGGTTAAGGCTAAGGTAAAAAATGGAGTGAAGCGCTATGAAGAATGATCAGCGGTACGAAATACGCTTCAGCGGTTCAGGTGGTCAGGGAATCATCACTGCAGCCGTCGTTATGGCCGATGCCGTAGCCCGTGAAGCGGGTAAGCATGTCTGTCAGACACAGAGCTACGGCCCTGAGGCCCGTGGAGGAAAATCCAAGGCTGAAGTTGTTGTCTCTGACAGCCCCATAGACTACCCAAAAGCACTGTCCATCGACCTACTGCTGGCCATGACCCAGGTCGCCTGCGATGCCTACTTCTTTGATATTCGTCCAGAAGGACTCCTGGTGGTCGATTCAGACCTTGTTGATCAAGTACCCACCAGTCGCGCAGTGACAATCCCCTTTACTCGTATTGCCCGAGAATTGACGGGCAAAGAACTGGTAGCAAATATGGTCGCTCTGGGGGCAGTCGGTCTGCTTTCCGGACAGGTCAGCATGACAGGACTGGAGGCTGCCTTGATGAAAAGGGTACCGAAGGGGACGGAAGAAATGAATCGCCAGGCATTGCAGGCTGGAATTGTTGAAGCCAAAAAAATTGATCTCTCTCTTCTTCCCAGATCTGTTATATCAGATTGGGCAGATGATTGATTTAAAACAGCAACCAATTAATTTGTACTGATTATTTCAACAGAGAAGGCTGCCCTGTTGTACCATTGAGCCAATGGGCAGCCGCCATGCACAATTTTACCGAGGTCACCTATCACGTTTCCCTCAGGACCTCGCATCAAACCTTGCCAACACTCTTCCATTGTCACCTATGACTGACGCATTTTTGCCTCGCGCCGGCTGAAAAAAATCAGGAAATATCGCTGTTCTCTTCACGGGCCAATTGTCCGCAGGCGGCTGAGATGTCAGAGCCACGGCTGCTGCGTACAAATACTGAGTATTTGGCATTCATGAGAATCTTCTGGAAACTCAGAATCCGGGAATAAGAGGGACTCTTATAGGGGATAGCAGGGGATTCATTATAGGGCAGGAGATTAATCTTGCAGGGAATACCACGCAGGAGCTTTGCCAGTTTATGCGCTTCCGCGTCAGAATCGTTGATTCCTTTGAGCAGGATATATTCAAACATAATCCGCTTGCGTTTGGCCATGGGGAAGGTGCGGCAGGCCTCAATCAGTTCAGCGACGGGATAACGTCTATTGATGGGCATCAGTTTGTCGCGGGTCTCATCATCCACAGCATGCAGGGAAACGGCCAGATTGGCCGTGGAATTTTCACCCAGGATCTGCATCTGGGGAACAATGCCACAGGTGGAGACGGTTATTCTCCGGTTCGTCAGATCAAGACCTCGCTGCTCCGTGAGGATGGATAGGCTTTTGAGCAGATTGTCAAGGTTGTTGAGCGGCTCGCCCATGCCCATGAAAACAATGTTGGTAACCCGGTCCGAGCCAATGAGATTGCCCTTGGATTCAGCCCGAAGAAAATCGCCCACAGCGCAGACCTGATTGACGATCTCGGCCGGTGACAGGTTGCGGATAAAGCCCATGGTCGCGGTCAGACAAAAGGAACAATTCATGGCGCAGCCGACCTGCGACGAGACGCAGAGGGTGTTGCGGTCCGGTTCTGGAATCAGTACCGATTCAATCATCTTCCCGTCGTCCAGGCGAAATCCAAACTTGACACAACCATCCTTGGATCGCTCGATTAGAGGATTTTGAAATGACGACATGTAGGCATGTTCGCTCAGGATACGACGGAAGTCCTTGGCCAGATCAGTCATCTGAGAAAACTCACTGATCCCCGGGCGATAAAGCCAGGCCATGATCTGGCGTCCTCGAAAGGCGGGTTGCCCCAGACTCTCGACATAGTCAACAATTTCTTCCTGGGTCAGGTTACGGAGATCGGTTCTGGTCGTCATTTTGTTTTGCACATCAATTCGGGTGTTGTAAATCAGTTCAGGCAATTTTATTGCTTTATAAAGCGCGCATACTTTCAGCACGAAGAATAACCCTGCCTGTGAGGGCCTGGTCGATCAACTGCAGCATTTCATTCTTGTTACGACTGAGTCGTCCGGTAATCGGCAGGTAATTTGATGCATGATTGGCCATAAATTGCACACGATCACAGTTTGTGTGTACCAGCAACTCCCGCAATTCTTCAAGCAAGCCATGACTGTCCGGGAGTTGAAAAACTCCCGCCAAAACTTTATCACCAAGTTCAGTTCCGGGAATCGGCATGAACATCAGAGCTGCTATTTGGTTCGGGGCCATTTGGGTCAAGACACGTCCAGTCTCACGAGCATGGATGAGACTGCGGGTGGCTCCTGCTAATCCCAGAAGTACCGTTACAGATAAAAAAAGTCCGGCCTCCTTGACCTGCCTGGCTGCAGCCAACATTGAATCGGCGGTTTCACCTTTAATGGCAGCGCTCAAGACCTGGTCATCTCCGCTCTCCAACCCCAGATAGACCCGGTTTAACCCCAATTTCTTCAATTCAGCAAGTTGTTCAACCGTTTTGCTGCGGATAGCCTTGGCATTGGCATAGAGAGATATTCGACGAACCTGCGGCAGACGAGTACAGATCTGTGTGAAAATTTCAACCAGGCGACTTTGGGGCAGGATCAGGGCATCGCCATCGGCCAGAAAAACACGGTGCTGCCGTGCACAATACTTGGCAGCAAAGGCGATATTTTCGTTGATCTCTTCATTGTTCCGCTGCCGAAATTGCTTATTTTTGTAAGCCCCGCAAAAGGTACAACGGTTGTGAGAACAGCCAGCAGTGATTTGGATAATGATGGAGTCGGCTTCGCTGGGTGGGCGAATGATGATACCGTCATAGTGCATGGGATATAAAACACAGCAGGCCGAAACGACATATCGTTTCGGCCTGCTCCTTCAGTTGTACTCAGTTTTTCAACTATTCTTCTTTTCAAACTCAGCCATGAATGCCACCAGATCAACCACGCCCTGACGCGGGAAGGCGTTGTATATGGACGCGCGGCAACCACCAATGGATCGATGCCCCTTCAGGCCGTTAAAGCCCAGAGATGCGGCTTCGGCAATGAACTTGGCCTCAAGTTCCGGGGTCGGCAGATTAAACGGAATATTCATCAAGGAGCGGGAGTCTTTCTCGGCATGTCCACGATAAAAATCACTGCCGTCAATTGCACTGTAGAGCAGACCAGCCTTTTCCTTGTTGATTTCTTCCATGGCTGCAACGCCACCTTGTTTTTTTAACCACTTTAGCACCTCACCCACTGCATAAATGGCAAAGCATGGTGGGGTGTTGAACATGGAATCCTTGTCAGCATGAGTCTTGTAACGAAGCATGGTCGGAACAGACTCCGGGGTACGATCAAGAAGATCTTCGCGGATAATGACCACGGTGACCCCGGCAGGCCCCATGTTTTTCTGGGCACCGGCAAAAATAAGACCAAACTTTGAAACATCAATTCTGCGTGAGAGAATATCAGAGGACATGTCGCAAACCAGCATTTTGTCGGTTTCAGGAAACTCCGAAAATTGGGTGCCGTAGATAGTATTATTTGAGACCATGTACAGATACTCGGAATCTGCCGCCACAGAATATTCATCAGAAGTAGGGACCCGGTTGAATTTCTGTTCCTCGCTTGAATAAGCAACGTCAATGTCTCCGAATAACTTGGCCTCTTTAATCGCCTTTTTGGCCCAGGTTCCGGTGTTCAGGTGAGTCGCCTTCTTGCCTGCGCCAAGTAAATTCATGGGAATCATGAAAAACTGGCTTGAAGCTCCACCCTGAAGAAAAAGAACTTTGTAATTATCGGGAATTTCCATCAACTCACGCAGGAGATTCTCGGTTTCAGCGGCAACGGCCATAAATTCTTTTGAACGATGACTCATCTCAATGAGCCCCATACCGGTCTCTTGAAAATTAACAATATCACGACTCGCCTGTTCAAGAACATCAACAGGGAGCGTACCCGGACCGGCACTGAAATTATAAATACGCTTGCTCATGGATTTGTTCTCCTCATATCAATGTATAGAAAAATGGACAGATTAATTATAAAGGGCCTATTTACAACCATTTTCGTTCTGGCGCAAGGCCTCATAGAGAACCACACCGGCCGTCATCGCAAGGTTCAGGCTGCGTATATTGTCGTTGCACATGGGGAGAGTCAAACAGCGTTCCGGGTAATCTTCTAGAAGATCAACTGGCAAGCCCTTGGTTTCTTTGCCGAAGATCAGATAGTCGCCTGGTTTGAATGAGGCAGATGTATATGAACGGGCTGTTTTAGTGGTAAAAAAATACAGTTGAGATTCATCCTGGGCTGCCAGGAATGACTGAAGGTTATCCCAATAATGAATCTGGACAAATTTCCAGTAATCGAGACCGGCCCGCTTCAAATGCTTATCGTCGGTGGAAAATCCCAGTGGTCGAACCAGGTGAAGGACAGTGTTGGTCGCTCCACATAAGCGGGCAATAGATCCGGTATTGGGCGGGATCTCGGGTTCAACAAGGACGATATGGAATGGAAGTTGTGTCTGCATGGCGATTAGAGGTCAAAATACTTCTCCGGGATGAGGATGACAAGGAAAATAGCCGGATCAGCCTTATTGTTTGAATAACATCTTGCAATTTTAGCAGGTGAAGATAAATTATATTGTTTCTGTTCATAAATAATTGTTTCCCGGGAATGTTTGTTTTATCCCGTTGAAACTCGCATGAATCAGCCGAACAGTTTAATGAAGCGCAACCCCTCGTTCATCATTTCATGCAGTGTCTTACTGCACCAGGGATAAAGATAATGGCATTAATAGTTATGAAATTTGGCGGGACCTCTGTCGGTACCCCTGAAAAAATTAAAGCTGTGGCAGAACGCGTTCTCAGGTCTAAGCGAGCCGGTAATCAGATGGTCGTTGTCCTCTCTGCCATGTCTGGTGAAACAAACCGCCTGATTGATCTCGCCCAGCAGATGCAGGAATTACCTGACCCCCGGGAGATGGACATGCTGCAGTCCACAGGCGAGCAGGTCTCCATTGCCCTGTTTTCCATGGCAGTCAAGGCAGCAGGGGATGACGCCATCTCATTACTTGGTGATCAAATCAAAATCCAGACAGATTCTGTATTTACAAAGGCGCGAATCGAAGGTATTGACTCCGAGCGCATTATGGCCGAGCTCAATCAGGGCAAGGTCGTAACCGTCGCCGGATTTCAAGGCGTAGCCAGTGACGGTTCCATTACTACCCTTGGTCGTGGTGGTTCCGACACCACTGCTGTCGCACTTGCCGCAGCGCTCATGGCTGACTCCTGCGAGATTTACACTGATGTGGAAGGGGTGTATACCACTGATCCAAATATCTGCAACAAGGCCCGTAAAATTGACCGCATCTCCTATGACGAGATGCTGGAACTGGCCAGTCTCGGTGCCAAGGTCCTGGATATTCGTTCCGTAACCTTTGCCAAACAATACAATGTTCCAGTCCATGTCCGCTCCACTTTTACGGAGACTGAAGGGACTTGGGTCGTCAAGGAGGATAAAGAGATGGAAGGAAGAATCGTATCAGGGGTTACTTACAATAAAAATGAGGCCCGAATCACCATCACAGGCGTCCCGGATCAGCCAGGGATTGCATCCAAGATCTTTACCCCGATCTCAGACGCCGACATTATCGTCGACATGATCATTCAGAACCAGGACGTGGGAAATGGTTTGACCGACATGACATTTACTGTCATGCGCACTGATTATTTGCGCACCATGCAGTTGCTGCAGGACATGTCTGATAAAATTGGCGCCGGTGATGTACATGGATCAGAGAATATCACCAAGATATCAATCGTTGGGGTCGGCATGCGTAATCATTCCGGTATTGCCTCAACCATGTTCAGTGTTCTGGCCAAAGAGGGGATCAATATCTCTCTGATTTCAACTTCTGAGATCAAGGTCTCCTGTGTCATTGAAGAGAAATATACTGAACTGGCTATCCGTGCCCTGCACGACGCCTTTGAACTGGACAAGTCCGATCCGCCTGTTGAAGAGGATATCATCTGATGACGCGCCAAGTACAGATCTACGACACCACTCTGCGGGACGGAACCCAAGCTGAAAATTTCAATCTGTCCCTGAATGACAAGGTTAAAATCAGTCATAAGCTCGATGAAGCCGGGATTGATTTTATTGAAGGCGGCTGGCCTGGCTCCAACCCCCTGGCCGTTGAGTTTTTTCAAACTATGCAGGGAGCCAATCTAAAGCATGCCAAGCTTGCAGCCTTTGGCTCAACTCGGATGTTTGCTAATCCCGCCGACCAGGATGCAAACCTGCAGGCATTGATTGCTGCAAAAACTCAGGTAATAACCATTTTTGGCAAGTCCTGGGATATTCATGTTTATGATGCCCTGCGCATTGAACTGGCAGACAATCTGCTGATAATCGAAGAATCACTGCGCTATCTCAGACCACATGTTGAGCATCTGTTCTACGATGCAGAACACTTCTTTGACGGGTTCAAAAAGAACGCAGACTACGCCCTTGAAACATTGGGCCGTGCTATTGACGGTGGAGCCGAATGCCTGATTTTATGTGACACCAATGGCGGTATGCTCCCCCAGGAGGTTCAGCCCATCATCTCCCGTGTCCAGCAATATGTGGCCGACCGCGGTGCTGATGTCAATCTTGGTATTCACGCACACAACGATTCAGAAACAGCAGTGGCAAATTCATTGATCGCCTTGAGCATGGGAGTCAAGCAGGTTCAAGGGACAATGAATGGTTATGGCGAGCGTTGCGGGAATGCCAACCTGACGTCAATTCTCCCAGCTCTGACCCTGAAGATGGGCTATGACTGTGAGGCGGGTAAACAAATCAGCAGCCTCTATGAAACTGCCCGGCTGGTCGATGAGTTGGCGAATTTGCCACACAATAAATACCAGCCCTATGTGGGGCAGGCCGCTTTTGCCCACAAGGGTGGAATTCATGTTTCTGCCGTCAAGAGAAACCCTTTGACCTATGAACACATCGAGCCGGAAAAGGTTGGTAACTTCCGCCGCATTCTGATCTCGGATCAATCCGGCAAAAGCAATGTCCTGCACAAGGCCGAGAAATTTGGTGTCAAAATTGATCCGGACAATCCTCTCCTTGCAGACATTGTCCGCAAGCTCAAGGATCTTGAAAACCAGGGATACGCTTACGAAGGAGCTGAGGCTTCATTTGAATTGCTGATGAGAAAGGTGCTTGGTACGCAACCCGACTACTTCAAACTCAAGGCCTTCCGGGCAATTAACTCAAAACGCACCATGGATCAGCCCCCAGAGACCGAGGCCACAATCCGCCTTGAAGTGGCTGGTGAAGAGGTCCATAGTGCTGCCATGGGTGACGGCCCTGTCAATGCCATAGATAAGGCTATGCGTAAGGCATTGGTCCAGTTTTATCCAGCTCTGGAGGAAGTAGAGTTGATTGACTACAAGGTGCGGGTACTCTCTGGTGAACATGGTACAGGCGCCAAGGTTCGAGTCCTTGTTGAATCAAAGGACCAGCGCAGTCAGTGGGGTACGGTGGGAGTATCATACAATATCATTGAAGCCTCGTGGCAGGCCCTGGTTGACGCATTCAGCTATAAACTCATGCGTGATGATGAACAACGAACCGGCTGAGGCTCGTTGCCCCGCAACGGATCAGTCTTCACAGGATAGCCGGGTGAGTGTATTCCTCTCACTGGCTGTCCTGTTTTTGTTTGTACTGATGACATTCCAGCTCAAGGGGAAAGAAGAGGAGTTGACTGGAGCAGGTGGGGGACAGGTATTATCCTGGACCGGAGGTGACCTGAAATTGGCGCCCGTCACTGATATGGGCGGGGAGTCGCAGACAGGTGGTCATGCCGGGTCCATTCCACCGTATTTGCACCCTTTTTTCTTCAAAGAAGTACCAATCAACTTTGCTGACAAGTCATTACTGATGACTGTGTCAGGTATCGGACCGCAACTTTCCCGGGAAATTCTCCGGATTCGTAAGACTGAAGGGTTCTTTTTTTCAGAGAGTGATCTTCTGAGCGTACCGGGAATAGGCCCCAAACGAATGAAGCAATTTGCAAAGCAGTTCTCCTTTAGTACCGAGCTATGAATGAAATAATTCCAATTACCGGGCCGGTCATCGTTCTGGTGGGACCAACTGCCATTGGTAAAACCGCCCTGTCACTGGACCTTGCCAATCAATTTGATTGTGAAATCATCAGTGTCGACTCCATGCAGGTGTACCGCCTGATGGATATTGGTACTGCCAAGGCCAGCCTTGAGGAGAGGGCCAAGGTTCCACATCATCTCATAGATGTGGTTGACCCGGACGAAGAGTATGATGCAGCCCGTTTTGTTCGTGATGCATCCGCGGCAATTCGTGAAATCCATGGGCGGGGAAGGGTGGCCTTGCTCACGGGAGGGACAGGGCTTTATCTGCGGGGACTCTTCCACGGGCTCTTTCAGGATATTGCGACTGATTTGAATATCCGGGAACAGTTGAAAGACGAACTGACCCTCCTCGGAAACAATAAACTACATGAAGAACTGAAGGTAATTGACCAAATCTCCGCGAAAAGAATACATCCAAACGACAGCCAGCGACTGGTTAGGGCTTTGGAGATTTATCGCTCTACAGGTAAAACCTGGTCAGAACATCTGCATGAGCACGACCAGCAAAGGCATAAACGATTCACCAACAGCCTCCAGATTGGTCTAACATGCGACAGAAAGATTCTCCACGAGAGGATCAATCTCCGTACCAGGATAATGCTTAACCAGGGACTGGAGCAGGAGGTTCTGAGCCTCCTGGAACGAGGATACAAGGCTGATCTGAAATCCATGCAGTCCATTGGCTATCGGCACATGAATGAATACTTACAAGGCAAGTATGACCGAAATGAATGCGAACGTCTCCTTGCACGTGACACGCGTCGTTATGCCAAGCGCCAGTACACGTGGTTTTCATCCAACAAAGAAATACAGTGGCACGAAGCAAGCGCTCGTGACACTGTGTTAAAAAAGACCGAAGACTGGATTCGCCGCATTTAAAAAACGAATATACAACCACTTGCACCACTTAATTAACAGGCAACATTAACCAATGAGCAAGAATACAAAATGGGTACAGCCGGATCAAATTGATCATGAGAGCTCTGTCCAGATTCAGAAATTATGTGCTGAGCTCAAAATTGATAAGCTGGTGCTGGAGATCCTTCACAAACGGGGAATCAGTGAGCGATCAAAGGTAATAAGCTTTCTCGGCCCGCAACTGGCAGACCTGCCGGGACCATTCCTCATGTCAGGTATGGATCATGCAGTTCAAATACTCAGTGAGGGGCTTCAGAACAATCAGGAAGTCCTGGTCTGGGGAGATTATGATGCAGACGGGGTAACAGGGACGGCTCTTTTGGTGGACTTTCTGACAGGGCACGGCTGGGACGTACGGCATCACATCCCGAACAGACTTAGAGAGGGATACGGGCTTAATATTGCCGGGCTTGAGCAATACGCAGCTGAAATGCGATCAGAGACAAAGATTCTGGTCACCGTAGATAACGGAATCTCAGCTCATGAAGAAATCACCAGGGCCCGGGAGCTCGGATTTAGAGTCATAGTCAGCGACCATCACCAGCCACCTCAATCTCCGGTTTCTGCCGATGCTATTCTTAATCCCAAGCAGGAGCAATGCAACTTTCCTGATAAAAATCTGGCTGGTGTTGGGGTTGCTTTTTACCTGGTAATGGGATTGCGCTCGCATTTGACATCCATTGGATTTTATCACAGCCAGACTCCCCCAAATCTTAAGATACTACTGGACCTAGTGGCCTTGGGCACAGTAGCAGATCTTGTGCCACTGACAGGGGTGAACCGGATAATGGTCAAGGCGGGGCTTGAGGTTATCCGCAAGGGTGAACGTCCGGGAATCCGGGCATTACTTGACAAGGCCGGATTGCTGGATACCAGGATCAGGGGAGAGGATATATCATTTGCACTTGCCCCAAGATTAAACGCTGCCGGACGTTTGGGCCAGCCACTCGTTGCACTGAGTTTACTGCTGGCCAACAACACTGCCAGGGCAAGGCTGTTGTCAAAAAAGCTGGAACAACTCAATTCAACGCGCAAGGATCTCGGAGAATCTGTCCAGATTAATGCCCTAAAGAGCCAGACGGGGCAGGCAGAAGACCGCGCGGTTGTCATGGCTTGCGGAGATTTCCACGTGGGAGTCATAGGAATTGCCGCATCAAGACTGGTCGATCAATTTAACAAACCAACAATCATCTTCAGTGAGCAATTGGATAGGCAAGGCGAAAAGAGATTACTGGTGGGCTCAGGTCGTAGTGTTCCGGGGATTGATTTGCACCAGGCCCTTACGGAGTGCAGTGAGTGGCTGCTGCGTTTTGGAGGGCACAGCATGGCAGCAGGAATGACCATTGATGCTGGGAATTATGCAAGTTTTACGATCGCGTTAAGCGATGCAATTGGGAGGCAGGCATCCCATGCCTCACCGATACGATCAGTCACAATAGATGCAGAAATCACAGTCGGAAATCTCTTTGTAATCGAAAGACTCCAAGACCTGCAACTCCTGGAACCTCATGGGCAAGGCAATCCTCAGCCGATTTTTCGCGATCCAAATGTAACCGTACGCCAATTACGAACTGTAGGTGCCAACAACGAACATCTGCAACTCACATTAGATAGAAAAAACAACAGTCAACCACTCCGTGGAATTGGCTTTCGCTTAGGTCGACGCTGTGATGAGATTGTCACAGGAGACGAGGCCAGTATGGTCTACGCTCCAACGTTAAACCGATTTCGCGGCAAAGAAACCTGGGACGTCAGGGCAGAAGATATCAAAGTGTCCGAGCAACCACCCGTCCTTTCGGAATAAATAACAAATTAACATAATATACATTATGCGACATTGTGTGCTTGTTGATAAAGAAAGGTGTCCGGGGCCTTTCTGGCTACAAACCCTCGTTTTGCACTGCCCCTGGCTGAATCCCTGCCTGGGTCATTATTGATTGCGCAATATCCTTGATTTGAAACTCACCGTTATCGACACCCAGCAAGTCCTTTCTCCAGGCAAAAAAAGCGTTTGATTTTTGCCTGGATGGTTTATGTTGCGCTCAGGATTGACTCAACAATACGGTTGCCCACTTGCACCGCAAATATTTCATTCGTAGCTGGAGTTAAAAGATGTCTCGAGAGATTTACCAGGAACCACTTGTTAGCCGATACACAAGTCGTGAAATGCAGGAAATTTTTTCTGATCAAACCCGCTTTTCAACCTGGCGCCGTTGCTGGGTGGCTCTTGCCGAGGCTCAGTACGAGCTTGGCCTTACCGATATTATTAGGCCTGAGATGATTGCTGAGATGCGGGCCAATGTCGATAATATCGACTTTGACCTGGCTGCGGCCAAAGAGAAAGAGATTCGCCACGATGTTATGGCCCATGTGTTTGAATTTGGAACCAAATGCCCAACTGCTGAGCCAATTATTCACCTGGGAGCTACTTCTCAGTTCGTAGTCTGCAATACTGACCTGATTAATCAGGTGAATGGCATCAAGCTTGTTCGCAACGGATTACTCCAGGTCATCAAGAATCTCTCAGAGTTTTCCTTAAAGCACAAGGACCTCCCAACGCTTGGCTTTACCCATTATCAACCAGCCCAGCCCACCACTGTTGGCAAGCGTAATACCCTTTATATACAAGATCTTATAATGGATCTGGAGTACCTTGAGCAGCTTGAAAGCCAGTATAAAGCTCGCGGGGCCAAGGGCACTGTCGGCACCCAGGCAACCTTTGTTGAATTGTTCAATGGAGACAATGAAAAAGTTCGCCAACTTGATCAATTAGTAGCTCAAAAACTTGGGTTCAATGAGCCTTTTGCGGTTACTGGTCAAACCTACCCTCGCAAACTTGACACGAAACTTGCCGAAACCTTAGCTGGAATAGCTGCATCCGCACATAAATTTGCCGTGGATCTCAGATTGCTTTCCAATCTCAAGGTGCAAGAGGAGCCCTTTGCCAAAAAACAGACCGGTTCCTCAGCCATGGCTTACAAACGGAACCCCATGCGCTCAGAACGCATGACCGGATTGGCTCGTAAACTCATGGGGCTACCTGCTAACTTTGCCGCAACCTTTAGCAACCAATGGTTTGAACGAACCCTTGACGATTCTGCCATTCGCCGCATGGATATTCCTCAGGCCTTTTTGCTTAGCGATGCCATCCTGAAGCTTTACGTTAACATTACCTCAGGAATGGTTGTTTTTCCGAAACAAATTGAGCGTCACCTGCGCATGGAATTACCCTTCATGTCCACTGAGAAAATCCTCATGGAGGCCGTTGCCAAGGGTGAAAGTCGCCAGGACATGCACGAAGTCATCAAGGAGCACTCACTGGATGCCGGGCGTATTGTCAAGGAAGAAGGTCTGGACAACGACCTGCTCCAAAGACTGGCCAATGACGACCGTATCCCCTTCAGCAGCAATGAAATCCAGGCCCTGGTTGGTGATTACACTCAGTTTACAGGCCGCGCAGGAGCTCAGACCGAAGAGTATGTCCAGGAGGTTGTCGCCCCGCTGCTCTTGGCCCGGAAAGACCAGATGTCTGATGTAGACTCTAGTCTTTCGGTGTAAGCCTCTAAAGTTTCGCACTAATGCGCCTATCAAGACTCCACCTTAATATTGCATCTGACCGCTTTCATTTCCTCAAGTTTATTTTGGAAGGTTATGATGGTCTGGTGATGCTCTCCAGTGTCAATGGACATGGCGGAACAGTACTCCTGCGTTACCCGCCCATGCTGGAGAAAGAACTCTATGCCCTGCTGACAGACCTTGCTCCACGAATCAGCAGATACCACCACCTTCCATCCTGATATCAACACAATGAGTCATCCCTCTTTCTTTATCAAAACCTTTGGTTGCCAGATGAACTCCCGTGATTCAGAGATTATGGCCCAGACCCTCTCGGAAAAAGGTTATGTGGAATCCATGGACATGGAGACCAGCGATCTGGTGATCCTGAATACGTGCTCAATCCGAGCCAAGGCCGAGCAAAAAGTCATGAGCCTGCTTGGTATGCTGCGTAATGTCAGAAAGCGTCGCCCTTCCATGCGGATATGTGTCGCTGGTTGTGTTGCTGAGCAGGAAGGTGCTCGCCTCATGGAACGAATGCCCCATGTTGATTTGGTTCTGGGGACCCAGAATATCTACCAACTTACTACCCTGCTGGATAATCTTGACCAAGCTGGCCGAATTGCCACAGGACTATCCCCTGACTACGAAATCCCGGCTTATATCCCTGTCATCCCCACTTTCAGTGACGAGCAGGATCGACCTTTTCGTAAATTTCTGACCATCATGCAGGGTTGCAATAACTTTTGCAGCTACTGCGTTGTTCCACACACAAGAGGTCGCGAGATATCACGAAAAGTCAAAGACATTGTCGCTGAAGCTCAGGCACTGGTTGATGCCGGAATCAAAGAGATCACGCTTCTTGGCCAGAACGTTAATTCATTTGGTCAAACCAATTCAGTGACTGAAGACGGTTCCCCCTACCCCTTCTCCCTGCTCCTGCGCGAGATATCTCAGCTTAATGGACTCAAGCGGCTTCGATTCACCACATCCAACCCCAAAGATCTCAGTGACGATCTGATGCGATGTTTTAGTGAGATTGACATCCTCTGTCATCACTTTCATTTACCGGTACAATCAGGCTCCAACGCTGTTCTTAAACAGATGAACCGTAAATATACACGTGAACTCTACCTGGATCGTGTTGCTGGCCTACGGAGCTATTGTTCCGACATTTCCCTTTCCACTGATATGATCGTTGGTTTCCCCGGTGAAACCGATGAGGACTTTGAGCAGACCATGGATCTGCTGGAGACAGTCCGCTTTCATGGTTCTTTCTCCTTTAAATATTCCGATCGTCCCGGTACCCGTTCGTCTGCATTCGACAACAAGGTTGAGGAAGATCTGAAGACCCGCCGCCTGCAACGTTTCCAAAAACGCCAGGATGAAATCAGCCTGGAACACAACCAGTCCTTTATCGATCAAACTGTAGAAATCATGATTGAAAAAATAAGTGATGAGGGGCTGGCCGGGCGCACGGGTTCCAACCATATCGTCCATGTCAACGACTCAAATCTCCCCCCCTGTCACCCCGGCGACCTCCTTCAAGTCAAAATAGATCACGGTGGCCCCCATTCCCTGAGGGGCAAACTGCCAGCAGAATAACAATAGGAGCAAAAGTATGATCGATCTACACACCCACACCTTTTTCAGCGATGGTGCCCTCGTACCAGCCGAGCATCTCCGAAGAGTTGAGGTGTTGGGCTATGATGCTGTGGCAATTACGGATCATGCAGACAGCTCAAATATGGACTTCATTATTCCTCGTATATTGCAGGCGGCGCGTGACTTAAATCCCCATTCCCGGACACGATTGATCGCAGGTATTGAACTCACCCACGTTCCACCGGCATTAATTGCTGATCAGACCCGAAAAGCCCGTGAGCTAGGTGCCCAAGTAGTGGTTGTCCACGGCGAGACAGTGGTTGAACCAGTTCAACAAGGCACTAATCGTGCCGCCATTGAAGCTCATGTCGACATACTCTCTCACCCTGGCTTGATTACTGTTGATGATGCCGCCCTGGCTGCAGAAAAAGATATTTTTCTTGAGCTGTCAGGGCGAAAAGGCCATTCACTGACCAATGGTCATGTGGCCAGGATAGCCTTGGAAACAGGCGCAAAGCTCTGCATTAATGCCGACGCCCACGGACCAGGTGATTTTCTTACTGCCGACATGGCTCGAAATGTCGCTCTGGGCGCTGGCCTGAGCCTGGACGACTACGACAAAATCCTACATGACATGAGCGAGTTTGTGAACAGCTTGGTGGTGCTTTGAAAATTTGGTCATTTCGTTCAATATATTTCGAAAAAGCCACAGTCCTTGCGGAATAATTCATTAACACGTCAGGCATCATATCCGCAAACTGCACACCCTTTGACAGATAAGAAGAGAAACTTACTTGTCCTTGTTCTGTCCACCGTCCAGCCCCGGCAAAGTAAGCACCTGCTTCTGTTTCGGTGGAGCTTTACCGGTTGAATCAGTCACGCGTCGAACTGATCGTGGTGAAATTCGCTTCCCCTTGGCTGCTGGTCCCTTCAAGAGATGTTCATCAAAGTAGACTTCAAGCATATTGCTCTTGGCACGGGGAGATGGCACCAGATTAATATGCGCGCTCCGTCCCTCACCCAAAAGCAGGAGTAGAATCTGCGATCGTTTGTGCTCGTCAAACAAACGATATTCCTTATCAAGGATAAATTTGGGTGAGGTAAAGCGCTTGGCATAGCAGATATTCTCTTTACCGTCACGGTAGATGACATTAAAGATCAAACCCTTTTGCATCTTCCCCACCCAGGCCAGATCATGGCCCACAAAGACCTTGTCACTAACCGAGGTCACCTTGTATACCCCATTACTGTCGATAATAAGCAGTCGATCATACTCAGAGCAGCTGATACTGAAATCGTTCTTTTCATTTTCAGCCTTAATCTGGTGTCCAAGAAAACCAGTTTCGCGATTGTAACCAACAACGAGGTTAGCGAGTGCCACCTTGCGGGCTACAACCTCCTGGAACTCACGAATTTCAGTGCGCCGTGGATAAAATTTACCATAGCGCCCAAGCAGATCGTCAATATAATTGATCGTAAAACCGACCATATCTTTCAGGTGATTTTTAATCACCTTGATATCCCTGCGAACCCCCTTGACTTCCTTTTGTTGACGATTGATATCGTACCTGGAGATTCGTTTGATGCGAATCTCCAGTAATCGCTCAATATCTTCCTTACTCACAGCACGTGGCAATTGGTCAACAAAGGGCAGGAGCGATTTCATGACCCGGGTCGATACCGCCTTATAGCTGGTTTCTTCTTCAATTTCCTTATAGAGCCGCTCCTCGATAAATATCTGCTCCAGAAGTTTAGCATGAAGCTTTTCCTGTAAGCGATCCAGGTTGATCTCAAGTTCTTTGGTTAAATCCGCCTGTAACTTATGTGTATTGTGCTCAAGTACCTCTTCTACCGTCCAGACCTGCGGCATGTTATCGCGAATAAAGGTCAAGTTGGGGCTAATTGCAACTTCGCAGTCGGTAAATGCATAAAGGGCCGCGATGGTTTCCTTGGCGTATACTCCACGGGCCAGCTTGATCTCCAGCTCCACCTCTTCAGCCGTGTAGTCATTGACCGACATGATCTTGATTTTGCCGGACTTGGCCGCCTTTTCAATGGAATCAATCAACGATTGCGTGGTGGTGGTATGAGGAATTTCTTTAATGAGAATGGTCTTCTCATTTTTCTCTTCAATTCTTGCCCGGCAGCGAATTTTTCCATTTCCATGATCATAAAGCGAGACATCCACAAAACCCTTTTTGGGGAAATCAGGATAAAGAATAATCTCCTCACCACGAAGAATTTTCTTTTGCGCTTCCAACAATTCACAGAAGTTGTGCGGCATGATTTTAGTGGCCATGCCAACGGCTATACCATCTGCACCCTGCAGGAGCATCAATGGCAATTTGGCAGGTAGAGTTACAGGTTCAAGCATACGGGCGTCATAAGAATCAACAAATTCGGTCAGATCCTTATTAAACAAAATCTCACGCGCCAACGGAGTCAAGCGACACTCGATATAACGCGGAGCCGATGCCTGGTCACCGGTAAAAATATTACCAAAATTCCCCTGGCGCTCAACAAGATACTCTTTATTGGCCAGATTCACTAAGGCCGAGAAAATTGACGCATCGCCATGGGGATGAAGCTTCATGGTCTCACCGACCACGTTTGCCACCTTATGGAAACGACCATCGTCCATATTATGGAGAGTCTGCAAAATTCTCCGCTGTACGGGTTTCAGGCCATCATTGATATCCGGAATAGCACGCTCACGAATAACATACGATGAATATTCAACGAAGTTCTGGTCAAAGAGTTGCTGTAATCTGCCGTACTGAGTATCCATATCAGACCAGGTTCTCCATAATGTATTGCCGCCGCTCCGGAGTGTTTTTCCCCATATAAAAGCCAAGGATCTTACTCACCTCACTCACTGTCCCCATGTTCACCTGTTTCAGACGTATATCATTGCCGATAAATTGCTTGAATTCTTTGGGTGAGATCTCTCCAAGGCCTTTAAATCTCGTCATCTCAGGCTTGCCCGCCCGAGCTGACTCAATCTTTTTAACGGCGGTCACCTTCTCCTTGTCCGTATAACAATAGTGGGTCTCTTTTTTATTGCGAACTCGAAAAATGGGCGTCTCAAGTATGTAGACGTGACCAAGTTTAACCAATGGTTCAAAGTAATGCAGAAAGAAAGTCAGCAACAGATTACGGATATGAAGACCATCGACATCAGCATCTGTTGCCAGAATAACCTTGTCAAAGCGCAAATTGGAAATGGAATCCTCAATGTCGAGTGCCCGCATGAGCGAGTACATCTCCTCATTTTTATAGAGGAGAGCCAGTTTCTGGCCAAGGACATTCATGGGCTTGCCTTTCAATGAAAAAACAGCCTGGGTCATGGGATCACGGGAGGCCACAATGGAACCGGCCGCAGACTGCCCCTCAGTGATAAATACCATATTTTCGCGACCATCCGGGGAAGGCTTGCCTTTGGCTGGATGGTATTTGCAGTCCTTGAGCTGGGGGATGCGAATGGCGACCTTCCTGGCCTTGGCCTTGGCCTCCTTTCGCACACTCTGCAACTCTTTACGGACCTTTTCATTGCGCTGGATCTTTTCAAGGATCAGATCAGCAGTCACGCTATTTTTGTACAGAGCCTCGGCCACGGCGTCTTTCACCTGATTGACAATCCAGGCCCGTACGTCCGTATTACCGAGCTTGTTCTTGGTTTGCGACTCAAAGATCGGGTCTTTGATCTTGATTGCCAAGGTACCAACAATTCCGTCCCGAACATCTGAACCGGAAAATTTCTTGTTGGAAAACTCATTCACACCTTTCAGAATCCCCTCACGAAAAGCCGAGAGATGTGTGCCACCCTCACTTGTATACGTGCCATTAACAAAGGTGTAATACGTATCGCTGTAACTATCGGAATGGGCAAAGGCGAACTCAAGCGTAGAATCACGGTAATAAATGGGTTCGTATATATTCTGGCTGTCCAGCTCCTTGTCCAGCAGATCGAGCAGACCGTTGGAAGAATGGTAACAGGTCTTATCCAGAAAGAGTTTCAGGCCAGCGTTGAGATAGGCATAACGCCACAAACGCTTGTCAATGAAGACTTCATCAAAGACATAGTTCGGGAACAATTCCGGGTCGGGTAGAAACTCGATCAACGTCCCGTTTTTCTCGCCAGTCTCGCCCTGATCCTGGCTAATCAAGGTGCCACGCTCGAATTTGGCTGCAGCAAATTTCCCATCACGAAAAGCAGTAACACAAAATTCACAGGACAAGGCATTGACCGCCTTGGTCCCTACCCCGTTTAATCCCACAGAAAACTGAAAGACATCGGTATTGTACTTGGCACCGGTATTGATAGTCGAAACGCAATCAACGAGCTTCCCCAGGGGAATACCGCGACCAAAATCCCGAACCGAGACCCAGCCCTCCTGTGTCGTTGAGATATTGACCCGTTTTCCAGCACCCATAATGTACTCATCAACGGCATTATCAATAACCTCTTTGAGAAGGATATAGATACCGTCATCGGGATGACTGCCGGAGCCAAGACGGCCAATATACATGCCCGGTCGCTTGCGGATATGTTCAAGGGAGCTGAGAGTCTTGATCTTGCTTTCGTCGTAAACAGGAGGGGTTTGATTCATTCTGGTGGCTTGGAAGATAAGAGGAAAGAGATTGATTCGCTGTTGCCTTGCAATTCTATAAGATTTTGTGATAATGATCAACTATGACCACAACAACTCATCATACAGGAACAATGGTGACCGAACAAGATACAAAATTTCAACCAACTGTCCTGAGTGTGGCCGGCTCCGACCCAACCGGCGGCGCAGGTATCCAGGCCGATCTCAAGACCATGACAAGTATTGGGGTCTATGGCGCAGCGGCTATCACCTGTCTGACCGTACAGAATGCATCCGGAGTGAGTGTCATTGAACCAGTGAGTGGTGATTTGGTGGCAAAACAAGTACGGGCGGTACTGAGTGACTACCGGGTGAGCCACATTAAAATTGGCATGGTCGGGAATCTCGAGATTGCCAGGGCGCTAAGTGAAGTGCTGGATGATTTCCAGGGGCAGGTTATCTACGATCCAGTCATGAGTGCAAGCTCTGGCCACACGCTCACTCAACTTGGCGCCCCCGGTGAATTGCACCAAAGCCTGATCAGTAGAGTGTCAATCCTGACACCGAACCGGGACGAGTTGGCCTGGATCAGTGGGCAGAAGGTGAACAACATATCACAAGCAGTTGATGCCGCTCGAGTCATCTTGGCGCGCCATTCTGACCACCAATTACAGGCCGTGATCATCAAAGGCGGCCACCTGGAAAATGACAGCAGCATGATCAGCGACCTCCTTATTCGCCCAGATAGCGAACCGCTCCGTAATACACGACAGCGCCGCCAAGGCGCTAAACTACATGGCACCGGCTGCACCTATGCCTCGGCGCTGAGCAGTTATCTGGCTCTGGGCCATGAACTATGCGAGGCCTTCAGTCTTGCAGGAGCCTATATGGAACAGATCATCCAGGTAAGTTTAGTAAACCACTTCTGCTTACACAACAGTTCCCTCCCCCTCCTCCACCACCTGGCTTAAATTCCATAAAAATTTCAGCCGCAATAAGATCGTATGGGCAAAATGAACTGTCTGTATTTATCGCGCAGAAATTTTCTGATTTGATATTGATTGATTTCACGATCTGCCAGCTGATGATGGTAGCTAAAGAGCTGACAAGGATGTATATATAGCGGCTCTGAACACCCTGATTAAAAAGATGCGTCTTCACAGGTAAAATATCATGCAACAAACTCGAAAAAAATTCAAAAGTCCTCCCAAGAGATATCAGCCGAGAGGCCTTGCTGTTCTCTATGAGGACCATGACATTCTGGTAGTCAACAAGGTAAGTGGACTTTTGACCTTATCATCCGAGGCCGCCCAGGAAGACACGGCTTATTTTCGTTTAAACAATTATGTGCGAAAAGGTGTTCAAAAATCCAAGAACCGGGTTTACATTTTACATCGCCTGGAAAGAGATACTTCCGGTGTACTCATTGTTGCCAAAAATGAACTCACTCGCGATCTTCTCTTGAAATCCTGGTCCAAATGCAAGAAAAAATTTCGTACTGTCGTGCACGGAATCCTTCCGGAGAAGGAAGGGGTACTCACCTCATATCTTGCAGAAAACAGTATTCATAAAATGTATTCAGTGGATGATTACAAAAAGGGGAAAATTGCCAAGACCGGCTACAAAGTCCTGCAAGAGTCAACAGCGTTCAGCATGCTTGAGCTCGACCTTATGACTGACAGAAAGCATCAGGCTCGGGTTCAATTTGCAGATCTTGGCTGCCCAGTGGCGGGAGATAAAATGTATGGCCCAAAAGATAAGGACAAAAGTATCAAAAAACTGGCCTATCATGCGGAATCCATCACATTACATCATCCACACACTCAAGAAGAAATGATCTTTGAGGCAAAGGTGCCCGGTTTTTTTTATTCGCTTATGTCAAACAAACGATGATGACACTGCAGCAAATTTCAGCACATTTTCCTGAAGTGACCATTGCTTACATATGTAACGCCCTTCATGTTGACGGGATCAAAAGCTGACCTAGCAGCCTCTCCCTTTCACATGCTTGATCAGGTCATTCGAATACGCTCACAGTCAGGGCAAATCCAGGTTGGTCCGTTGCTGATCCCCCATAAATTTTCCTGAAAGCATTCCTCACAGATCATAAATCCGCAGGGGCAGCTCAGACAGTAAGGCAGCTTTTTTTTGCAGCAATGACATTTGTACTCACCAATTTTTCGACGACGGTAACTTTTTTTCTTTTCTTCACTCACTGTTTCAACTCGTTATTCAGCCAACTCAAATAGGCATTACTTCCCTGAACAACCGGCATAACGATTATTTCCGGGGTCTCATAGGGATGATGTTGAATAATCTCCTGCTCAAGTCTGGCATAATTGGCCTGATGACTCTTCATGATGAGGATCAACTCTTCGGCCTGATCAATTTGCTTCTTCCACCAGTAAAGACTCGTAACTGGTCCCACGATCTGGGCACAGGCGATGAGTCGTTTTTCCAGTAAGAGTGTGGCAAGAGTCTGGGCATCTTCTTTTTGTTCAAAGGTCGTCTGAACGAGGATCGGTTCCATTGTCGTGTCTCCTCTAATACTCATGGGACTCTCTCATTGTTCATCATACAGGTATACGGTATAGTGTAACATAAATGATTGGCCATGCCAGTCTGAATAAACCTTCATCTCGGGGTGCAGCATGCTCTTTGTTGTTGATATTGGAAACTCTCATACGGTAAGCGGTTTGTTTCGAGATGGTGAGCTCATGGGTCACTGGCGACTCAACTCAGATCGTGATCGTTCTGACGACGAGCTGGCCCTGCGCTATCACGCCCTCTTTGCAATGATCGGCATTGATAAAAATGAGATCACAAACATCGTCATTGCAAGCGTTGTCCCGACACTTGAAGCCGCCTGGGTTTCCTGTTGTGATAAATATTTCAGTTCATCTCTGATTCGCCCCCCACTCGTTGTCTCTGCCAAGAGTCTGCATAAACAAATCAAAATTCTCATTGATCAACCTGACGAGGTTGGCGCTGACAGGCTCGTCAATGCCATTGCCGCCTGGGATCAATACCACCAGGATCTGGTGATTATCGATTTTGGCACGGCTATCACCTTTGATTGCGTAACCGCCGATTGCTCATACCTGGGTGGAACCATCCTTCCAGGTATTGCCATTTCCCTGGATGCGCTGGCCTCTCGCACAGCCAAACTGCCGCGCATCGACATCAGCAGCCCTCCTGAAAATGTCATTGGTACTTCTACAGTGACAGCCATGAAAAGTGGTATTTTACATGGCTATGGGGCCATGATAGATGGATTGCTGATCAAAATTGCTGGTGAAATGAAACACAGTGTAGATGAACTACAGGTCATTGCCACCGGCGGGATGGCCCGTCTGATCAGTCCCTATGCAAAGAACATCAAGTCCATTGATCCACTGCTGACTTTAAATGGTCTGCGAATCATTCACGAAATGACAAGCAATGACTGATCCACGCCTTCCTGCCCCACTCAAGCGCGGTGATGTGATTGGAATCATTGCACCGGCAGGTCAGATTGCAAACACCCATGAATTTGAGACCGGACTTTCCATTCTCAATGAAATGGGCTATGAACCCCGCTTTCCACGTAACCTCTGGCCTGGAACCGGTTATCTCGCTGATAACGATTCAGCCCGCAGCAATGAGTTGCAACGCATGTGGTTGGATGATGAAGTTGCAGCTGTCATGACCTTGCGCGGAGGGTACGGCTGCCTGCGCCTGGCCCCGCAACTCAACTTTGATCTACGAGGGAAAAAGGCAAAGTTTTTAATCGGATTTTCAGACATCACCATCCTCCATACCCTTCTCTTCCAACAGACCGGAATGATCAGCCTGCACGGCCCTGTTCTGACCACCCTCTGTCATTCATCTCTACCTGCACTGGAACGCTTCTTTGCCTGTCTCGCTGGTCAATTCAGAAAACCCATTGAGGCTCCCGGAAATCTCGAGATTCTGCGCGGAGGAGATGATGTGTGCGGAGATTTGATCGGTGGCAACCTGAGCAGCATGGTGAGTCTTCTCGGCACCCCCTTCGTCCCGGAATGGCAGGGGAAAATTCTTTTCCTGGAGGAAGTGGGAGAACCACTTTACCGTATCGATCGCATGCTGATGCAACTCTCTCTGGCTGGTGTCTTTAACCAGGTACACGGTATTATACTTGGTGATTTTATGGGAGACACGGTCCAGGATACCTTGGAACGTATGCGCTTCCATGAGCAAGCCTGGGGGCGGATAGTCGAATTAACGGCACAGTCGAGCATCCCCATCTGGGCCAATTTTCCCATTGGCCATATGGCTGACAACCTCACCCTTCCCCATGGTGCCAAGGCCACAATGGACAGCTACCGGGCAACCCTCAGCTTCGACTGAAATACCCACTTTTCACCTGTCCCGCTTTCTGCCCGTGCGCAAAAACCTCCTCATTTCCCAGAGGACTCCCCCCCTCCTGCTTTTCGTCTGCAAACCGACTCAACCCTTTGTTTTGTTCAATGGGGCACATACATCATGACCAGCGGTTCTTGACTTTCACAGTCAAACTCAGTACCCTGAAGCCTGGTAATACTATTTCAGATTAAGTAACACTTACTCCTGCCCAATCGCCATGTCCTCCTTGCTCACCTTACTCACTACTGTGCTTTTTTTGCTCCCGGCCACCTCCAGTGTTGCTCAGGAAATGCAAAAAATCACTGATCTTGCTGGCCGTCAGTTAAAGGTTCCAGCCACAATAGAACGGGTGATCTGTTCAGGGCCGGGCTGCCTGCGCCTGCTCAGTTATCTCCAACTGACCCAGATGGTGGTTGGTGTCGATGAAATGGAGGTACGAGAAGATTCATTTGACCCCCGTCCTTACGCCCTGGCCTATCCTGCCCTGAGTACACTGCCTGTTTTTGGCGGTTTGCGCGGGCAGGATCAGCCCGAACTTATCCTGGGCCTTACGCCACTTCCGCAGATTATTTTTAAGGCCGCTGCCAGCATGGGGCACGATCCCATAGCCCTGCAACACAAGACCGGAATTCCAGTCATCGTCCTTGACGATGGCGATCTGGACTCTCATCGGGAACAACTCTACCGCTCGCTGCGCCTCATGGCCCAAATAACAGGCCGCCAGGAGCGGGGCGAATCAGTCATCGAATATATTGATCACATCCTCAAAGATCTGAACACTCGCACAGCATCAATCGTTCCTGATCAGCAGCACAGGGCCTTTGTTGGTGGTATCGCCTTCAAAGGCTCACGTGGACTGCTTTCCACAGACCCCAACTACCTTCCCTTTGCCCTGGTCAACGCACAAAACATCGCAGCAAGTCCTTCTAATCGAAGACTCAGCCAGGCAGACATGGATCGGGAACATCTCCTCATCCGCAACCCGGACTTCCTGTTTTTTGACCTGGCCAGTTCGCAGCAAAATCAAAAGAATGGTTTTCAACAGCTCCGCAACAATCACCTCTATCATACATTGGACGCCGTTGAAACAGGACAGGTCTATGGTCTGCTCCCCCACAACTGGTACGGCAAGAATTACGGATCTATACTGTCCAATGCCTATTTTGTCGGCAAGACGCTCTACCCCGAGCAATTCAAGGATATCGATCCCCGGAGCAAGGCCGATGAGATTTTCAATTTTCTGCTGGGAACGCCGCTTTTTAACCAGCTTAATCAGCAGGGCCGCGATCTCGCCCTGACGACCATTCCCCTGGATTAACAAAGACTTTCACCATGCATCTCAATCACGGCCAGCTCTCTCCAGCCTACCTGCGCCATCTGCGCCGTCAGCGCATCGCAATTCTTATTCTGTGCACGGGCCTGGTGGGGGGCATCTTCTTCTCCCTGTCTCTGGGAGCCGCAGACATCCCTCTTCTTTCTGTGACCAAGACACTCCTAGGACTAGACAGCAACGCAACCTATTCCCATATTATCCGCCAGATCAGGTTGCCCCAGGCTCTGGCCGCCGTCAGCGCCGGAGCAGGACTGGCTATTGCCGGTGCGGTGATGCAGTCTATTCTCCGTAATCCACTGGGCTCCCCTTTCACACTGGGGATTTCCCATGGTGCCGCCTTCGGTGCCGCCTTGGGTGTTATGCTCCTGAGCCGCACCGAACCAACCGCCCTTCCCGAAGGTATTTTTACCCTGCTCCCCTCTTTTTTAACCACATCCCTGGCCTTTGTATTCAGCCTCAGTGCTGCCGCTGTAATCATCGCGGTTTCTCGACTTCGCGGAACCACTCCAGAAACCATGATCCTCACCGGTGTGGGCCTTGGCGCCCTGTTCACCGCAGGAACCATGTTCCTGCAGTTCTTTGCAGATGACGTCCAGCTGGCTGCCATGGTCTTCTGGACCTTTGGCGATACCACGCGCGCCTCCTGGCCCGGAATTGCACTCATTGCCGGGGCTACCCTGCTTGCAACAGTCTACTTCATTGCCAACAGCTGGAATTACAATATCATTGATATCGGCGATGAGGCCGCCAAGGGACTCGGTGTCCGTGTTGATCGGCTGCGCCTGATCACCATGTTCCTGGCCACGCTGCTCACGGCTATCATCGTCTCGCTCCTTGGGATCATTGGTTTTGTGGGACTGGTGGTGCCGCATCTGATCCGCAGCCTGATCGGTGCAGATCACCGCTTCCTGCTCCCGGCCACCCTGGTTGGCGGTGGCCTGTTGCTTCTGATCTCAGACACAGCCGCGCGCCTTCTGCTGGCCCCCCATGTCTTGCCAGTCTCTATCCTTACTGCCTTTATGGGCGCCCCGCTTCTCCTCTATCTCATCATCCGTAAAAAATCATGCTGAGCCCTGCCCCTTCACTGACCTCACCGACCCCACGTACCCTGGAAGTCCAGGACCTGTCGTTTACCTATGGCAATCGCACAGTTCTTGATCGTATCAGTTTCAAGGTCGGGGAGGGAGAGATTCTGGCTATTCTGGGACCAAACGGCGCGGGCAAAACCACCTTGCTCAGATGTGTTAATTTGATTCACAGGCCAGCTTCCGGACGGATATTAGTCAATAACGAGGAGGTGCGAGAGATGAGTGCCAATGATGTGGCACGCCGGATCGCCTATGTGGCCCAGCAAAACGCCACGGCAGGCCTGACTGTCTTTGATGCGGTGCTCATGGGGCGAAGGCCACATCTTGGCTGGCGGGTGGCAGACAAGGATCTGCGCATGGTAGGTGCGGCATTGGAACATCTGGGGCTGAATCAGCTGGCCATGCGACCCATCAACCAGCTCAGTGGCGGAGAGTTACAAAAGACGGCCATTGCACGGGCCTTGGTTCAGGAACCGCGTCTGCTGCTCTTGGATGAACCCACCAGCGCCCTGGATGTGAAAAATCAATATGAAATTCTTGGCCTGCTGCAGAGAGTGGTGCATGGGCACGAAATGGCCGCAGTCCTCACCCTGCATGACCTCAATCTGGCCATGCGCTTTGCCCACAAATTTCTTCTGCTGAAAGATGGTAAGATCTTTGCCCACGGACAGGTTGAGGATATCAACCCGGAAATGATTCGGGAGGTGTATGGCCTGGAGGTCGCGATCCATCAATTGGACAGCTGTGCGGTGATGGTGCCCCACAAGTCGCACTGAGGGCAGAGGTAAGATTCACCTTATCTCATCAGCAGGAACAACGAGGCGTGAAATATTGACAGTCCCCCAAAGGTACACTCGCAACAACGGGAGGAGGTACAGACTAACGCGCCGGGCTAACGTAATTGCTCCAGGATCCAGTCTGCAACTGCAGATAAATCCTCGCCAACAAATGCGGGTTGAACTTTCTGCTCGGGACCGATGTAATCCGCATCGCCTCGACCATATCCGGTCAGAACCAGAATGGGGGTGACCCCGGAGTTGACGGCACATTTCAGATCAGACCAGCGATCTCCCACCATGAATGAACGGGATAGATCGATATTCAATTCTTCAGCCGCCTGAAGCACCAGACCAGGTTTCGGCTTGCGACAATCACAGGCAATACGCAAATCTGCCCGCTTGGCCTCTGGGTGATGGGGGCAGAAGTAAAGCCCATCCACATGGGCCCCTGCTGCACTCAGCTCGGCGGTCATCTTTTCATGGACAGCTGTTAAAAGCTCGTCCGGAAAGTAACCACGCGCCAGTCCTGACTGATTACTGACCACCACCACCACAAGCCCTGCTTCATTCATCTGCCGAATGGCCTGAGCAGCACCGGGAAGCATCTGGAAGCGACTCAGATGGTTAATATACCCCATCTGTTCATTAATCGTTCCATCCCGATCAAGAAAGACCGCAGCACGTTTTGATTGTCCTTCACTGGTCATCTTCTCTCTCCCCCTTCATCTGATCAGGTAACGATCAGCTCCGCCAGCTGTTCACGGGCAAAATCGATGCTGGAGTCAAGAGAGAGCGCCAGGGTGAAAAAATGCGCTGCCTCATCATTTTTACCCAATCGCCTGTAATTAACACCCAGATTTGCATAATCCATGGCCGAAACCGGATTGAGTTCTACAGCACGTTTGAAATGAACAATCGCCTGGACAAAATCATCTTTCTTAAAAAAACAGACGCCCATCAGGTTATGGATATCCGGACGCTCTTCATCCACATCCAAGCCCTGATTGAGGACCTCAATGGCATCATCATAACGGGCAAGATCTTTGAGGCAGTTCCCCTTATATGAATAGATATAGGGCAAGTCCTCTCCTTCAGGGCCAAGGGCCAGAGCCTGATCAAAAAAGTCCAGGGCGGCATCTGCCATCCCGCAATTAAAGAGATTACGACCGCGATAGAATTTAAGATAATACGCATGCGGGAGTTGCTGTTCCATGCGGGCAAGTCCCTGTTCCAATTCATCAGGATCGGTCACCAGATCAACCAGAAGCTTGGCCGCAAACAAGCCGGCATCGTTGATCATTGAACGTTCCCGAAAATGAGCCCCGGGAATGATGGTATAAATGGCGGGAACCTGCAGCGTTGCATGGGTAACATCGAGCATGAAAACCTCCATCCCGATCTGAGCAAGAGCGGCAATACAGTTCTCAACCTCAACTTTAATATTATTGTCGACCAGATCAGCCATTTCAGCAACTGAGATATTTACCCCGGGATCTGTAATATGGGTGACCTCATCCATAGTCAGGGGTTTGGGAAGGCCTGAGGCAACATAATTTGATGAACTGTTGAAATCACCGGCCAGCTGCGCCACCTCGGTGATCGCACGGATTATCGCTTTTTCTGCATCGGGTGTGGTGCCTGCTGTATACACAATTTCACTGGACTCAGGAAAGGTAGAGCGGTCAATGGCAAGGGCAGCAACTGTCGGGATACCTGTATCCAGGGTGAAATCGTTTAAATATAATTCAATATTATTGTTGGCAAATTTGTCGAGTAGCTCGCATGCCACAGGATCTGTCACAGAGTCTGGATTGATGAGCGGGGTTGCCAGTTTCTGATGAGTGACCACGGCACAGACATGACGCTCGACAACCTCTGAAATTCCCTGCATGGCCGCCTCTTCCGTGGTATTCCCGGCCGATGGTCCGTTAAACTCATTGATGGCAAAGAACCAGGAAAACGGAACCAGAACCTCTTCATCACGGCTCAGATTTTTGGCCCAGGCCCATTGCATGGGTATCCCGGCGAGCAGCTCTTCCACAAATGCTTCGTCGTTGTGTTCATCATGGACCGATTTAAGAAGATAACTGCTAGCCAGAACTGGATATCCTTGGGCACGGAGCGTCTGATAATCTCCAACAATAAAATTGTCCGAGTCTCTAGTAAAAGAAAAGAACGAATAACGCTCAGCGAGTTCCATACAAGCCGAGGCCTGAGCCTGTATAGGGGAAGAGCCTTTACCCATCTGCTTTTTGGTACCAATCATGGCCAGGGCATCCTCGCCACAAACACTGAAATAGACCGGGATATCCAGGCGACCATTGTCGATCCTTTTGACCTCCTTGAGGATGTCAAGATCAAGATGGGCCAGTTTGTCAAGGAAACGGGCAACAGTCTCTTCCGGACGAATGGCCTTGTCCTGATCTGTGGTATAGGTCTTGAGGCAGTCCTGGAGCTGAATGAGTTGTTTTTTCATAACTGAATAGATATAAAGTCGATTTGAATGGCCCTTGAGCACATGGCCAGGACGAATTGGGACGTCGCGCTGTCCGAGCAGAGAGTGCCACTATAACGGACTGGGTGGTTTTTGCAAGTTTCAGGCGGGAGACCCAGAGACAGGTACAAAGGAAATGCGGATCAGCCAAGAAACGAGGCCAGACGTTCAGCCCAGGAGCTTGTACCGGGATCGCAGATGTACTGCCGGGAGTCGGGTGACTCTATGGTCATCTGGAGATGCAGACGTGAGGAAGGAATAATCTCCTGGGCTCGCAGTGACCATTCAATCACGCAGAGACCCTCATCATGGAAATACTCATCAAAACCAAGATCCAGAACCTCCCATCCATCTGACAGGCGGTAAAAATCCATATGATACAAAGGGATGCGCCCAGGATATTCATGGAGGATACTGAATGAGGGACTGGTCACATAACAGTCAGGCGGAACCTCAAGACCTTGGGCAATAGCCTGGGTCAAGGTGGTCTTGCCGGCCCCCAGATCTCCGTCCAGACAGATCACATCTCCTGGCCGGGCCACTTCTCCCAGCCAGCGGCCAAAGCGCAGGGTCTCGGCAAGTGAGCTGAGCTGGATAGATACTGGGTTCTTCAGCTCTGGCCCTTCAGATACGCGGGACTTTTCCTCACTCATGGAGTCCTCTGTTTTTTCAAGATCTTCTGCTCGTACATTAAAGAATCGGCCCGGGACAGAAGGTCATCCAGGCGACAGGGCGCAGCCGGATCATACGCGGCCATGCCGTAACTGATTGAGATATCATAGGGACGTTGCATTTCCTGGTTAAAAGTGGCAAGCCTGTCTTTCAGTCGTCGTCTGATCACATCTTCGTCTCCACTATTGACGAGCAGGACAGCAAATTCATCACCACCCATACGGGCGACAATATCCGCGTCGCGGAAGGTGGTGCGCAACAGGTCTGCCGCGTCAGCAATCAGGGTATCACCGACCTGATGGCCAAGGGTGTCATTGACCTCCTTGAGGCCATCCACATCCATGAACAGCAGAAAGAGAACATCTTTACTCCGATTGGCCACCTGTAACTGCTTTTCAGCCATGGTTAGAAATCCACGCCGATTGAACAGGCCAGTGAGTTCATCTGTAATCGAGAGCTGTTCCAGCCGGGCCTGACTCTGCCTCAATTCTTCAAGAGTCCGGTTGCGTTCGGTCATGTCAACGGCCACGCAGACGATCCCATGGACAACAAGGTCTTGATCCTCCATGGGAGCGGCATTGAACAGGACCGAAACCTCCCGCCCGTCTCTGGCCAGATAGATCAATTCACGATTTGCCATCACCTGGCCACAGCACAGTCTTCCCATGAGCTGTTGTACATCACCCTGATCCAGACGCAGGATATTGTTCAAAGGGATGCCAATCAGTTCAGCTGAATCATAACCGAGCAAGGCGGAGGTCGCCGTATTGACGCTCTGGATTCTACCCTCCATATCAAGAACAATAAGACTCTCACGCATGGAGGTGACAATGGTATTGTAGTAATCCCGTGAGACGGTGGTGTTACGAAGATTGGCGATCATGGTATTAAAAGACTCCACCAGGTTGCCCACCTCATTGCGTGAATGCAACTGAATGAGTTCAGGGGTCTTACCCCGGGCAACCACCCGAGCCGCCAGGTTGAGCTTAATCAGCGGCGTGGTGATGTTGTGGGCCAAGAGATAGGAGACAAGCAGAGCCAGGACAAGGACCATCCCAAAGATGCTCAGGGTGTAACGTTGCAGCTTTGTGGCTCCGGCCATCAACTCATCGTAGGCGATAACCGCCCAGAGGCGAATGGGATACTCGTCAAGATGAGTATGGGTCAAAAAGGCGTCCCGACCAAGGACTTCACAGCGGCCAAAAAAGGCATCTTCATGAGCCAGTTCCCCCCGCCCATAGGGTGCATCGAGACCAAGGACCTTATATCCCTTCCCGTTCTTTTGGGAAAAAATCTGCAACGCATGTCCGGTTTCATCCTCCAGAATCAGAAAACCGGTGGAGCCTATCTCAAGCTGCAGGAGGTTCTCGGCAACCTGTCTCAGGGGCACGCGGGCCAGGAGCAGTCCGGCAAAATCATCACCAAAGTAGTGGTATTTGGCATAGGCCAGAAAGATGACCGACTCTCCATTTTCCTGCAGCGCAGGATCCTGGAAAACGAGCACCTCATTGGGTCGGGCCATGGCCTGCTGAAAAAAGGGGGCATCCCGGTAACTGACTTTTCTCTCGACAGACCTGCCCTGCTCGACCCTCACCTGCTCAAAACCATCCGGCCCGATATAACTGATCACCGGCAGATCGTCCTGGAAAGAGGCGAGATGGGCAATCAGACCCAGTTCACGGTAATGATCAAGATAATCATACACCAGCGGTTGATCAGCTATCTGCTCTATGAGATCAGTATGGTGGCGAAAATAACTCTTAATATGATCTGCGCCGTGCTCAACTATAAATTGCAGCTGTTTCTTTTCTCGTTCTTCTAGTTGGTCAGTCATCAGGGGAAAAAAAACGACCGCCAGGACCAGAATGGCCAAGGAGATAATCCCGGTGTGGGAAAAAAACAGGATACTCTTGAGAGACTTGAACATATCAGGATCCGTTACTGATGGGTACAGTACCGTGTTCAAACATCACCTCGCGGGCCTCAGGAGAAGAGAGGAATTTCAGGAACTCCCTGCCGGCAGAACCAAGTCCTTCACTCCAGACCAGACCAAGAGGGATTAGCAGAGGGTAACGGCCAGCCTGGATATGATCTGTTGTAGGGGCGACATCGGCAAAAGTAAAGACCTTAAGTCCTTCGTGATGCTCAATCTGGGTCAAATTGGTATACCCAACGGTCCCCTCGTGTTTGACTATGATTGCAATGGTCTCAGGGGTGGTGTAGATGATCTTTCCCGCAAAGGATTCAATCTCATTGAAAGCTGGTACTTTTTCTTCAATTACACTCCGGGAGGCATCCCCCTTTTCCCGGTTCGCAACGTAGATCTTGCCGGCCGTCCCCCCCAGTTTCTGCCAGTCGGTTATGGTGCCGGAGTAAATGCCGACAACCTCTTCTTCGCTGAGATCGGTGATTCCCTCAACACTTTCGTTGGCCACAAAGACCACTGGTGCCTGGGCAATGGCCAGATAATAGAGACCATATCGTTTTTCTTTATCATTCAATGGCCGTGCCACGCGGCCAAAATCGCATTTACCAGCCGCCACGGCCTTGATGCCACCGCTGGAACCGATGGACATGGGGACATTAATCTGGATTTCAGGATGGATATGCTCAAAGGCCTCGGCGAGCCGACGAAAGAGCCGTTGCGAGTCACCTGTACCGCAGATCAGCAGATCAGTGGGCTCACAGGGATGTGTCTGTGTTTGGGCCCAACTCCCGTCAAACGACAGAGCGATCCACAAGGTGACAGAAAGGAGTAGTGACAAAACACGCATCATATTTTCCCTACAAAATCAACACGTTCAACAACTGAAAAAATATCAAATGACTATTTTTAGTAAATCATAAAGCAGAATGTTCGTCAATATTAACTGCATCGTTCCATTGTTGTCTGGTTAGAAACTTGCACTCTCTATTTTTTGCCCAGACAGGCCCTCCGTTGCTGCGGGTGTATATGTGTGGGGCGGTGTCAATATTCGTCATTCGGGCAGGCTGTAAGCCGGAATCCAGGAATTAGGCCTATTCACGTTACTGGATCCCGGCTTACAGCCTGCCGGGATGACGGTCAATAAAATGGCGAGGAGTCACCATGACAAGGTGAATCGCGCCTAGTCGCCTTTGGCCTCACGCCACCACCAGGTCATCAGGAGCTGATAAGAATCATAATAAAGGGGGAGCTGTTCAGGGCGGGCAAAGAGATTGTGATAGGCAATGCGATGGCCATCCATGAACCAGTTTGGCACAAGATAATAGCCATACCAGAGTACCCGATCCAGTGCTCGACAGGCAGCGGTCAGTTCTTCCTGGGTTTTGGCGTAAATAATCCGTTCAACCATGGCATCAACTGCCGGGTTATTGATGCCGGCAAGGTTACGAGATCCCTTGGTGGCAGCTGATTCAGAATGCCAGTAATTACGCTGCTCATTACCGGGTGATTGAGATTGACCATAAACCTGAACAATCATATCAAAATCGAAATGTTGCAAACGGTCAGCGTACAGGGCCGGATCAATGGTCCGATAGTCTGCCCGAATCCCCAGTTTCTCCAGATTTTTGACATAGGGCGCCATGACCCGCTCAAAAGAGGGAGAGACCAAAAGGATTTCAAACTGAAAAGACTCACCCTGATCGTTTCGCAAGACTCCGTCCTGAACCTGCCACCCTGCATCTTCCAGGAGCTGTTTGGCCTGACGGAGATTCGTACGCAGGCCACCTCGTCCTTTGGTTTCAGGCGATGTGGGTGGAGTTGAAAAGACCTCGGCAGGTAAACTCGAGCGAAAAGGCTCGAGATAATCCAGTTCCAGACCCACAGGAAGCCCTGAGGCCGCCAATGGTGAATTGCTGAAATAAGAATGGCTGCGACGGTACTGATTAAAAAAAAGAGCGTTGTTGGTCCATTCAAAGTCCATGGCCAATCCTAACGCCTGGCGAACACGCCGGTCTTCAAAGTTGGGACGTCTTGTGTTCATGAGAAATCCCTGTATGCCGGCATTGTTGTGGTGAGGAAAGACCTCCTTTACTATTGAACCATTGCTAAACTTGTCACCCTGCATGTCACGGGCCCATTGTTTGGCAATATTAACCAGCATAAAATCAAACTCACGAGCCTTGAAGGCCTCAACGGATACAATTTGATCTTTGTAATAATTGACAGTCAGTCGGTCAAAATTGAACTGACCAATCCGTGTCGGATGATCCTTTGCCCAATAATCGGGATTTCGCCTGTATGTAATCGATTTCCCCTGCTTCACTGTATCGACAACGTATGGACCTGAACCCAGAGGTGGAGCCATGACCTCGGATCCAGAAGCAGGGGCAAAGCCGTGCTTCTCATAAAAGACCTGGGACAAAACAGGGATCTGGGCTGCTATCATGTGCAGTTCACGATTGGCACGAGCAAAATTGAAACGAATTCTCTGCTTATCAAGAATCTCGGCTTCACTGATATCCTGATAATAATAGGGGTAAAACGGATGGACCTGGTCACTCTTTAATGTCTCAATGGAAAATTTGACATCCTCGACCGTGACCGGACTCCCATCACTGAAACGAGCCCGCTCATCCAGGGTAAAAGTCACCGAAAGGTGATCTGCGGCAACTGCGATGTCTTTGGCAATTAATCCGTATGCCGCAAAAGGCTCATCAAGACTGGAAACGGCCAGTGTTTCAAAAACTAAACGATCGAGGCCAAAAGGTGCCGTCCCCTTGAGAGTAAACGGGTTCATCTTATCAAAGCTGCCAAGATCATGAAGAACCAGGCTCCCACCTCTTTGAGCAGCGGAGGATGTATAATCAAAACGTTCAAAGTCGGCGGGATATTTGAGTTGACCATCGATGGATACACCATGGGCAGCAAAGACCTCGGCGACCGGCAAAGAAACAAAACTGACAAATAATAACAAGAAAAGGCGCAGAAACATGGTCGTTACCCCTGATAAGCAGATGAAGAATGGAAAGAGCAGCGCAAATTTATCGCAGGCAATTTGATAAAATACTTTTTCTCATCAGGGTACTTTGAAAAATTAGGATTTTCGCTCAAGATCCAAGGCGCGCGAAAAATCTTACCGCAGGCATCTAGTCGATATTCCGAGGATAAAATTTTGAGTGCGACGTGGATCTTGGGTGAAAAGACAATTTTTCAAGGTAGCCATCAGATAGATGCATGGAGGAAATACAGGAGAGTTAGCATTGAACTCAAATGAGCAACTTTCTCCCTCAAAACCACACCATCATTAAATGAAACAGACATTGTGCCAGAACATCCTGACTTTTTGGAGGATAATAATCGATTAACTTCTGGCAACAGTACACTTTTTGGACTAAGATGTCAGCCGTTGTTCACCCACGTATCAGAATTTATCCGCCATTGACTGCAAGGAGTATCAGCCATGGGAAAAACCATCGCCGAAAAAATATTTGACGCCCATCTCCGGGACACACCTGCCCCGGGCAACATGGTCCTGGACCTGGATGTGGTTATGTGTCACGAGATCACAACACCCATCGCCATCATGGACCTGATGGAAAAAGGAATGGATCGTGTTTTTGACACCACCAAAATCAAAGCGGTCATCGATCACGTAACCCCGGCCAAAGACTCAAAAACGGCCATGCAGGGCAAAATCATGCGTGACTGGGCAAAACGGCACGCCATTAAAGACTTCTTTGATGTTGGCGCCAATGGTGTCTGTCACGCCCTCTTCCCGGAAAAAGGATTTATTCGCCCGGGATACACGGTCATCATGGGTGATTCACACACCTGTACCCATGGAGCCTTTGGAGCCTTTGCCGCAGGTGTTGGAACCACTGACCTTGAAGTTGGCATCCTCAAGGGTGTCTGTACCTTCCGCACACCAAAGTCCCTTAAGGTTGAAATCAACGGCACCCTTGCCGCCGGCGTTACTGCCAAGGACGTCATTCTCAAGGTCATCAAGGAACTCACAGTCAACGGCGCCACAGATCAGGTGATCGAGTTCACAGGCCCAGTTGTGGACGGCATGAGCATGGCCTCACGTATGACCCTGTGCAACATGGCCGTAGAGGCCGGTGCCACCAGCGGACTCTGCCTCCCGGATCGCGTCACGGCCGAATACCTCTGGCCCTTTATTCAAGATGATTACGCCACAATTGAAGCTGCTGTTGAGGATTATGCAAAATGGCATTCTGACGCTGACGCCGAGTACAGCAGCACTCTGGTCCTTGATGTTACAGATCTTCCTCCTCAGGTCACATTCGGTTTCAAACCGGACCAGGTCAAAGACGTGAACGACCTGTCAGGGACACCTGTTGATCAAATTTATATCGGTTCCTGCACCAACGGTCGCATCGAAGATCTGCGCGCTGCAGCTGAGATCCTCAAAGATCGTACCCTGGCCCCGGGCGTACGTGGAATTGTCACACCTGCCACTCCGGCCATCTACTCACTGGCGCTCGATGAAGGGATCATCAAAATTTTTATGGATGCCGGATTTTGTGTTCTCAATCCCACTTGCGGCGCCTGCCTTGGCATGAGCTCGGGTGTTCTGGCCGAGAACGAGGTCTGCGCCTCAACCACCAATCGAAACTTTAACGGCCGCATGGGCAAAGGTGGCATGGTCCACCTGATGAGCCCCTATACCGCCGCTGCTGCGGCAGTTACCGGTACCATCAGCGATCCCCGTCCATTTCTGGCAGCATAAGGAGTACATCATATGAAGACTTTCGGCGGCCCAGCCATCATGCTGGACAGAAGTGATATAAATACCGATGAGATTATCCCGGCCAAGTACCTGACAGAGAACAGTAAAATGGCCCTCAAATCCCACATGCTTGAGGACCTGCTTCTGGATGGTCACCCTTTTGATAATAATGCCCCTGCAGTTCAGGCGGCGAAAGTTGTCATCACCAGAGCAAACTTTGGCTGTGGTTCATCCCGCGAACATGCAGTATGGGTCTTTGAAGTCAACAACATCAACGTCGTTATTGGTGAGAGCTTCGCCCGAATCTTTCGCCAGAACATGTTCAATTGCGGAATCCTGGCTGTTGAACTTGCGCCACAGGAGATCGACAGCCTGTTCAAAATGCAGGGGAATCTGACCGTCAGTGTCGATATTGCAGCAGGCAAACTGACTGCCACCTCCGACAATGCCGCTCAAGCCCCCCTCACCTGTACCTTTGATCTCAATCCCTACGACCGCGAACTCGTTGCGGCGGGTGGCTGGCTGGCCTACGCCGATCTGCACTACTAGCCATCGACCCTATAACGAAAACGGGGCCGAAAGATTAAAATCTTTCGGCCCCGTTTTGATGTATGCAGCCACAATTATTTTCAGAAGGTTACAGGCCAGCTTCCTGAAATTCTTGAATAAGTTTTTCCTGTTCAGGGCTGAGTTTGGCTGGAACCTGTATCATAATCTTGACATACAGGTCACCTCTGCTGCCAACAGGCCCGCTGGGTAAACCATATCCTTTCAAGCGAAGGCGGGCATCAGGCTGGATTCCGGCTGGTACACGAACCATAAATTTTTTTTTCTCAAGGGTCTGAACCTCGACTTTTGTACCAAGACAGGCATCACTGAAAGAAATTTGCTTCTCGGTAACCAGATTGTCATCTTCACGGACGAATCCCGAGTGAGACTGAACATCAATCTTCAGATAAAGATCCCCTGCCGGACCACCGTGAGGTGAAGCCCCTCCTTTACCCTTGAGTCGGAGTCTTTTTCCAGCCTCAATCCCCTTGGGCACCTTCACAGTGACATTCTGGGCATGACCGTTTTTACGCAGGCTGATATTTTTCTCAGCACCCAGCAACACCTCTTCCAGGGTCACGGCCAGCTGATAGGTCATATCCTGACCTTTGGGTGGCCTACCACAGGAACCGGAACCACAACTCCCTCCCATCCCTCCTTGTGCCTGGGTGAAGATATTCTGAAACCCCTGAGCACCTCCCCCTCCCATGGTCCGATGAAAAGAGGTCTGCCCCCCCATCCCTCCACCGCCAAATCCAAACTGACGAAGAATGTCATTTAAATCAAAGTTACGAAAGATATCTTCCTGAGAGTAACGTTGATGAAATTCAGTGGAACCATAAGTGTCGTACTGCTTCTTTTTATCAGGGTCCGAGAGCACCGCATATGCCTCGCTGATCTTCTTAAACTTTTCCTCAGCGGCCTTATCATCCGGATTTTTATCAGGATGATATCGAAGGGCAAGCTTGCGGTAGGCTTTTTTTATTTCGGTTGGACTTGCACCCTTGCTCAAGCCTAATGTTTCGTAATATTCCATGATGTCCTATTTATATGCCTATGCGAGAAAATACTGATGGGATTCCACGCTCTCAACAACTGGTAACAGTACCTTAAAGTTGTTAACTTCAATTTGGTTTGCATCACTGACTGCAACCCAAACATAGTTTCAAGAAAAATCAGGAGTAACCGGAATCTTCTGGTGCCTGTTCACGCTCACAGACGTTTAACCTGTACAATTCAGTTTCAAAATAGGAATCCTCGGTCACTTCGTCAAGTAGGGGCGATGCGTCTACACAAAAAAAGGGGCGCCCTGAACAGGACTCCCCTTTTAAAACCAAAAATTACCGGAAAGATCAGAACGGGACGTCATCACCGGTACCACCCATCATTCCCGATGGCGGTTCCTGGGGAAACTGATTACCGCCACCGCCTCCACCAAAGTTATCCCCGCCACTGGTTCCACGCGGGCTGAGCATCTTCATTTCACGGGCGACAATCTCGGTGGTATACTTCTCATTTCCACTCTGATCCTGCCATTTTCTGGTCTGAATTTTACCCTCGATATAAACCTTGCTCCCCTTATGCAGATACTCACCGCAGATTTCTGCTAATTTCTGCCAGGCAACGATTCGGTGCCATTCCGTTGATTCCTGCATCTCCCCATCCTTCCCCTTCCAACGCTCTGTGGTCGCCACATTGAAGGTCGCAACAGGTGCACCGCTCTGGGTGTAGCGAATTTCAGGATCGGCACCAAGATTCCCAATCAGAATTGCCTTATTCAGCATAATGTCTCTCCTACACTTTTTATCGTTATAATATAGCAAGTTAGGCGAAAAGCAAAAACAGAATCGCCACCCCTCAAACCCTCTTATGTAGTACCACAGACCACATACCCATTACCAGCAGAAAATCACCAGCCCCCCTGAACACTAGCGTCAAGCAGAGCAGGAATTCCACCTCTCTCTTCAGGAATGAACCCCATCACCGACTGCCAGACCTCATCACTCTCCATGCAAAAATAGATACAGGTGCGATCATGGGTCCTCTTTTTGAGAAGCTCATGAATATGCTGGTAAAGCTCAACTCGCCGCTGCCGAAAATAACGAGGCTTGTTATCCAACCCCTCCACAAATTCCTGATAAAAAATTGTTGAACCTGGAAAACGTGAGGTTCCAATTGACTTGAGTGCTGGGAGATATCGCAGACCACCAAGTGAAATCCAGGCTATTTGATCGGCCGGGACCATATCAAAAAGACGATCTATAGTCTCTTTGTAGCCTTCACGCCAACCGGGATGATCAATTATGGGGTCAAAATGAAAGGCCAGTTTATACCCCCAGTCGGCGCATTGTCGGGCAGCAGTCAGGCGCTCATCCAGACTGGCCGAACGAAGCTCTTCGTGGCGCATGATTGATGTGGCATTCAAGGACCAGGCCATCACCGTGCGTCCCCGATGATCAAGGCCGTGGAGATTATCAATCACCGCACTCTTGCTCTTGAGTTCAAGTATCCCGTTGGATTGATTGGCCATGTAATTAACCAGCTTCACGCTCAGGCCAGTCAAGCGATCAAGGGCCATGGAATCAGTGAATTCTCCGGTTCCAATACGAAAAAACCGATCAGGTTCCGCCGAAAAAGCCTGATCCAGCTCACTAAACAGATCTTCAACATTGACAAAAAAAGAAAGCCAGGGCTGATTGAGATATGCCTGGAGGATGCAATAGACACAATCCATGGGGCAATTCATGCCAATATTGAGAACCTGATACTCGCAACAACGATATTCAGGTGTACCGGGACAAGGCTTGAAGAACTGACCACGGTTACGGCTGAGCAGAAGATGCTGTTTCCCTTCAGTCAGGTTGCCGGGATACTGACCTGATATACCAACAGGATCTTCTCTATCGCAAACAACGCTGAAGGGCAGCTTTGAACGACTGATAATTTCTTGTGTATACGGCAAATCAAGGCATGACTCCTCCACATGCAGGTGACGAACAAAACGTGAAGGATCAGCCCAGGAAGCCGACATGGAAGATGATGGTGTTGTAAATGTGTCGCTCATTTCACAAGTTATATTTTTTATGATTCATACTGTTTAGCAAGATCAACATAGCGTTGTCCTTCATGGATTTTACCATGCTTACAACATCCCCGACCATAAACATTTGCCTTCCGGCATAATTCTCGACGGGCTGCGTCTGACTGGTGAGGCAAAAGAACTCCTGATTCAAGGAGATCAACCAGGGCCTGAATCCTGAAGCGATCCATTCCAACCTGGTACTGAACCGAAACCTGGTCTTCACGCCCACCTTCTTTAACGGTCAGAGGGGTATCGACCAAAAGAAAAGGATAACGCGCACTGACCCTGAGCCACAAATCATAATCCTCACAACAGGGCAGTTTTTCATTAAAGTCACCCACATCATCAAACAATTTTTGTCGAACCATGACGGTTGACATTCCCACAGCACAGAGCTGCAGGCAATGATCAAAAATATCTCCGTGTCGGGGAATATGTTTTTTCTTCTGATTCAGATGTGTTCCGCGTCGCAACCAGCGCTCACGTGTATGGGAGATGGCAAACATTGGTTCAGCACTCATGGCTGAGCGTTGTCTGGCCAATTTTTCTTTATGCCAATGGTCATCGGAATCAAGAAAAGCGATCAGACCGCCACGTACGTTCTTAATCCCCAGATTACGGGCAGCAGCCGGCCCTTTGTTCTCCTGAAAAAGATAGCGGACAGGGACATGGGCCTGGGATGCCAACAGATGTACGAGTTGAGCAGTGTCATCCGTGGAGCCATCGTCAACAATGAGAATCTCATGTGCTGGCTCGGTCTGGCGCAGTACGGATCCAATGGCCCGCTCGAGATATACAGAGCGGTTCCAGGTGGGTATAATTACAGAGACACTGTTATCTGATTTATGCACTACCAGCTCCTTTGGGAATGATATTATTGCTGATCACGCTTACACGATTTCATCGTAGCCCATTCAACTGTAATGAATATTATTCTGACCTTATCCTTCCGGTAATGAGCAAGAATGAAAATTTATCACTGTGACATCAATCGAGGCAACTGACCCAAAAAACCAAAACAACTTACTTTATATTGCCTGTGAAGCACAGAGTTACTCGATACCACAAAGTAATTTAGGGGGTGATTTTCACTCATTTTCCTGTATTATTAATGTGTTTATCTTTCATCAAAACTTCACGGGGCAGCTCCCGATATCCGATTCAGGCAAAAGCCGACTTCAGCATCTCATCCCTATACTTCCTACGCCATGAGCTCACAAATACTTATCAACTCAACCAGCTACGAGGTCAGAACCGCCCTCGTAGAAAACGACCATCTGGTTGAGTTCCACATGCAACGTCCCGCTGAAAAAGGGTTAATGGGGAACATTTACAAAGGAAAAGTTGTCCGGGTACTTCCCGGAATGCAAGCCGCCTTTGTTGACATCGGGCTTGAGCGGACCGGTTTTCTCTATGTGGATGACGTCCATATTACCATGACCGAGCTTGAAAAACGGATGATGGGCGGCGATCAACCCTGCGGAAAATACGATTTTGCCGCATCCTCCACCGACGATGATATGCGTCGTGTCACAGGTATGAACATCGAAGAGTTGCTGCGTGAGGGGCAGGAAATTCTGGTTCAGGTTGGCAAAGATCCCATTGGTACAAAGGGGGCCCGTCTGACCTGTCACGTCACCCTTCCCTGCCGCAACCTCGTCTTCATGCCACTCACCGATCACATCGGCGTATCTCGAAAAATTGAGGATGAATCCATTCGTCAGACCCTGCGGGAGCGCATAGAATTGCTGCGCCCAAAGGGCACGGGGTTTATCATACGTACTGTGGCTGAACATGCCAGCATGGAAGAGCTTGAAGCTGACATGGAATTTCTCCTCCTCCTCTGGGACGAAATCAAGGATATTGCTGGGCGTACTCCTGTCTCCTCCCTGGTTCACGAAGACCTGGACATCACACTGCGTACTGTTCGGGATCTCTTCAGCCCTGACATTGGCAATTTAATCACTGATGATCGCGAGACTTTTGACCGACTCACCCACTTCGTAAAAACATTCGCTCCAAAACTGCAAAGCCGGCTCAGTTTTTACCAGGGAGTGACTCCCTTATTCGAGGCACACGGTATTGAAGTTGAAATCAGCCAGGCCATTGAGAAAAAGGTATGGCTTCGTTCCGGCGGTTACATTATCATCGAAACTACTGAAGCCCTCTCGGTCATAGACGTCAACACCGGTCGATATGTCGGTAAAAATGACCTTGAAGAAACCATATTCAAAACCAACATTGAAGCCGCCAAGGAAATTGCCTACCAGTTACGCCTTCGCAATGTCGGTGGTATTATAATCATCGACTTTATCGACATGGAGGATCCGCTGCACCGGGAAGAACTCTTTACAACCTTCCTGGAGGCAGTCAAAAAAGATAAGAGTCGAATCAACATTCTCAAACTCTCGGAATTTGGTCTGGTGCAAATGACTCGCAAACGAAGTTGCGAAAACCTCACCCAAATGATGTGTGAGCCTTGTCATTACTGTGCGGGCGAGGGAATGCTGAAATCACGCCGCACGATTTGCTTTGAAATTTTTCGCAAAATATCCCGTGACGCTGAAAGGTACAACGGGAACAACATCGCCCTCAAAGTTCACCCCCGTGTTGCTGAAATGCTCCTCAAGGAAGAAGAACCTGTAACACTCGAACTTGAGCGAACCACCGGCAAGCGACTCACCATCATTCCAACCAAAAACATCCATGTTGAAAAATACGAAATTAACTGGCAAGGGTAATCAGCCACTTATTCAATACGTAAAGGATTCAATTATTTCATGACACGCCGTATATACCGCTCAAAACGTAGAAGATCTCTGCTTGGACCAATTTTAACGATTTTCTTCTTGATTCTCGCGGGAACAGGTGCTTACGCAGCCCTCATTCTCTTTGAAAAAGAGTCACCAGTCATCACCCTGAATGAAACGCCGAAGTACATCGGGCACGAGACTGTTCTCTCAATAACAGTCACCGATCAAGGGATGGGTTTGCAGAATATCGTAGCAACAGTCACACAGGGCAATACGGTTAACGATCTGCACAGTCAGAATTTCAAGAGAGAGGGCTACACAGGTAAAGGCGGCCCGGATATCCATCAACGTACCATTGTCTTTGTACCGGGTAAAATTGGCCTGGCAGATGGTGAGGCAACTATCACCATCGAGGCTCGTGACTTCTCTTTTAAAAATCTGTTTGGTGGCAACAGCTCTCAATTAACCCGTAAAATCATTATTGATACCACCCCGCCAGAAATAAATTTAGTCCACAACACCCGCAATCTGAAACCCGGCAACTCAGGTCTTGTCATCTACCGAGCCTCAGATGATGCAAGCAGTCATGGCGTCATCATTGATGACAATTTACACCCGGGTTTTGCGGTAGACAATGGTCGCAAAGGGACTCAAAATGCATTCATCGCCCTTCCTCATGATGCAGCTGCCATCAAAAAGAGTTATCTCACTGCCAGTGACCAGGCAGGAAACACCGTCACCAAGCCTATTTATATCAATTATCAGGCTGTCCAGGAGAATCACGACCAGATTGCCATCAGCGACAACTTTCTGTCCCGTAAAATCCCCGAATTTGAGCAACATTATCCGGAAATGGAGGGGGACTTGATCAACAAATACCTCTATACAAACCGTGAAATTCGCGCAGCAAACAACCGCATAATTCATGACCTGTGCAGTCAATCCATGCCGGAACGAATGTGGAGTGGGCGCTTCCTTCGTATGGCAGGCGCAACACGAGCCAAGTTTGCCGACCGGAGAACCTATCTGTACAAGGGCGAGCCAATCGATCACCAGACTCATCTGGGTATGGATCTTGCCTCAACAAAACATGCCAATATCAAAGCAGCCGGTAGTGGCAAAGTGGTCTACACCGAGTACTTAGGGATCTACGGGAAGATGGTTATTCTTGACCATGGTCAGGGTTTATTCAGTCTTTACTCACACATGAGCAGTATCACGGTTAGTCAAGGTGACATTGTTGAACAGGGTACAGTGCTCGGTCAAACCGGCATCACAGGGATGGCTGGTGGCGATCATCTTCATTTCTCAATTCTGGTGAATGGAATCTTTGTAAACCCACTCGAATGGTGGGATCCGCGCTGGATCAATTTTACTATTGAAGAACCTCTCGTGGATTCTAAATTCTGATATGGAACCATAACTGGTCGAGCCAGGACATCACTTGCCCACTAGACCAGATCAAGTCACGACCATGCCTGAGGCCTTGCCGGGCCTCAGGCATCAATCCATCGCTTAACCTTCCATCTCATAATCAGGCCCTTTGCACAAGGAACAGCGCAACATCGGCTCGTCTTTTTCCATGACCATTTCCCAACCTTTTTCCTTAATCTCCTCGGCCTCAACCCTGGCACAGGTAATACAAACCCACTGATCTCCACTCTCAGTATCAAACAGGTACATGACTTCCCTCCTTATTTTATCAGAACGACTTATCAATAAAAAAACTACTATAATTTACCACTCTCTCTGAACTGTCACTGAATAGTTACAAAAAAAGCATACTAGCCCATCAGGGGCAACAGCAAAAGCGAAAACATTACAATCCAGCCCATGAAGGAGACCGGAAAAAGAGAGTTGTCGAAGTCCCTGAAAAAGAGTATTAAAAGAGGTTTTTTTATTCTAAAACAGATCACTATTCAGCCAACCTCCATCTTCAGGAGCAGCCATGCTTGTCAAAGACCTGCTTAAAAAGCATAAAACAACCTTCAGCTTCGAATTCTTCCCTCCCAAAGAAGATGCCGCGGCCGATCGCCTTCTGGAAACTATTTCCAACCTTATGCCGCTGGGTCCCTCGTATGTCAGCGTCACGTACGGAGCTGGTGGTTCGACAAGGGACCGAACCCATGATCTTGTGGTTCGAATCAAGGAGAAGACAAACATCACTGTAGTCTCACACCTCACCTGTGTCGGTTCAAGTCGCGCAGAGATACATACTATTCTTGAAAAATACAACAAGGCAGGTATTAACAACATTCTGGCCTTGCGCGGTGATCAGCCGCAAGGAACCACCAGCACGGTCGAGCAAAAAGACGGTTTTGACTATGCCTCTGACCTGGTCGCTTATATCAAAAAACACTTCCCCGGTATGTGTGTTGGCGTGGCTGGCTTTCCCGAAGGGCATCCCGGTACTCCCAATCGTCTCCAGGAAATTGACTACCTCAAGGCCAAGGTGGATGCCGGGGCAGATTATATTGTCAGCCAGCTTTTCTTTGACAACCGTGATTTCTACGATTACTGCGAGCGCTGCGAACTGGCTGGAATCCATGTCCCCAATATCGCGGGCATCATGCCAGTCACCTCTAAAAGCGGCCTGATCAGAACAGCTGAACTTGCAGGCGGGGCCCGAATCCCGGCCCGACTCCTACGCGCGGTCTATCGAGCCGAGGATGATGACTATGTAAAAAAAGTCGGTATCCACTGGGCAACGGAGCAGATTCGCGACCTGCTCGATAATGATGTGCGTGGCATACAATTCTTCACCCTTAACTCATCAACTGCAACCCAGGAGATTTACTCAAACCTGGGCGTGCGTGACTCCAGCAGATTACGAACAGCGTGAACACCATCAATATCCAGACAGTTGGAATCAAGGACATCAAACTTCCGGTCCGAATCCGCGAAAAAAAAGGGGGGCTGCAGAACACTGTGGCCTCAGTCAGCCTCCAGGCAGCCATGCCCAAAGAATATCGCGAGAGCTGTATTGGCGTCTTTACCGCTGCCTTGAACAGGTACCTGGATGAGATGAGTGTGACCATCTTCTCTCAACTCCTGAACGAAATCAAGAGCGCACTGAATGCTGAAAGTGCCCGGGTGGAAATGGGCTTCCCTTATTTTATCGAAAAAAAGGCCCCGGTTTCAGGAACTCGCAGCCTGATGGAATACAGCTGTGCCTTTATTGGCGGGATAGGCGAAGACGAAGACTTTGTTTTGCGGGTACAGGTACCAGTCACCACGCTTTGTCCCTGCTCCAAGGAAATCAGCAGCGCCGGCGCCCATAACCAGCGAGCCGAGGTCACTCTGGATGTTAAATTCAAGAAATTTATCTGGGTCGAAGATCTGATTGAACTGATAGAAAAATCAGCCTCCTGCCCGGTTTATGCCTTGCTCAAGCGCCCCGACGAGAAATATGTTACTGAGCTTGCCTACAACAACCCGATGTTTGTTGAAGATGTGGTGCGCAAGGTGGCACTTGCGGCCCTTGAGCACCCGGACATCACCTGGTTTTCAGCCGGCGTTGAGAGCTTTGAGTCCATTCACAAACACAGCGCCTACGCGTACGTGGACAGTAATGAAATCCGCTAAATCTCAGATACTGGTATGATCAACTCTCCATTTTCCGACGTCGCTCCTCCTGTTCCAAAGCCGTCTTAATCATCCTGAACAGTTCCCGGTAATGCACCATATTCCGGGTACGCACATACTGATGAATTGCCTTGCGCAGTTCTCGTTCCACCAAGGAGGGATGCGTTGCAATAGCCTGTCGAATCACCTCACTCTTCCAGTCCGGCTCCCAGACTGTATCTGTGGCCCGACATTCCTGCTGATCTTCAATTGCCTCATTGACCAGATCATCCCGAAGCCGCTCGGCCAGGTGAAATTTCTTTTTTGTATGCAGCTGAGAGCCTTTTCGCATACGAAGAAATTCATAAATCCCGGTCAACTCAACCTCATGAAGATGCTTCGCCAGGTACTTGATCTGCCGCTTTCTGGCTCCTGTCTTCAACCCACGGATTGTACGCACTTCTTCCAAAATCAAATCCACCGCTTCGGGGAGTTTTTTGATATCGCGATCAGAGAGCTCACTCAGCTCACGGGCAAGTTCCTCAACCTGGCGATAACGCCGCTTCTGCTCAGACCTGCTTATAATTTCCATAACTCAGTCAAATGTTAAACGGTTAAAGCCACCCTGCTCAAACCAGGGTCTGCTGATTTCCATACCTGATATCTCAAAAACGATCACTTCAAGCACAAGGTAAACACGAGTATCGCGACGAACACAGGCAGTCATCGTCTCCCCATGATGCCCAAAAGCGGCGTGCAGATGAATCCGAGGATCATCTCCCTCCCAATAGACACTGCCGCTGCCGATCACTTCCTGCGCGCCTTGTGTCTCGGCCCACACAGGATCTGGCGGCATGACGGGTTCTTTGGGACCGGTCACAACACCAGACTTTCCAACGCCGCCCAGAATCTGAAACCAGGCCTGACGAAGATTCTCTTTTATGCAGAGCTGGCGCAGACCTTCAAGCAGATCATCATCGTGGTCAAAGCGAGCCATGATCACACGCCCAAGATTTCCAGTACGATATTCCATTTTATTCTCCTTCTCTCTAAGAGCTCAATTCAGGACAACGCTCACGGAGCAAGCTGGCCAAAGCGGTTTGACGACGCGACGTATCTTGATTCCTGATTGCCATACCGAATGCCTGACGAGTACCCACCAAAATGGCCAATTTCCTGGCGCGAGTCAGACCTGTGTACAGTAAATTACGATAGAGCATCTTGAAATGCTGACTGACCACGGGAATAATGACGCAATCAAACTCACTGCCCTGTGATTTGTGAATCGTAATGGCATAGGCCAGATCCAGTTCACTGATATCTTCACGTTGATATTCCACAACTCGATTGTCTGTGGGATATCTCACCTGACAACTCAGATCAAGGTTATTAATCGCGGTAATCTCACCAATATCACCGTTAAAAACACCGAGATCATAATTATTACGGCGATGGATAACCCGATCACCCACTCGAAATTCACGATCCCCCAAAACAAGCTGTCCCTGGCTCACCCCCTGGCTGTTCAACACCCGCTGCAGGTCCTGGTTCAAAGAAACAGTGCCAAGACTTGCCCGGGTCATGGGACTCAGGACCTGAATTTCACATGTTTTTCCAAAATATTTAGGAATCCACTCACTGCACAGACGAAGAATCACATCACGGGCCGTGAGGCCATAATGGAGAGACGACCAAGGATGAATCTTTTTGAGCACTGCTCTTAATTCTCCGGCTCGATTCTCTGCGGTCTGCAGCAAATCAAGGTCGACCTGTCCTGTGTAAACAGAGCAATTCGGTTCCGCAGGCATTTCATTCAACCTGGCTTCACTCATCATCGGCTGTTCATCATATAACTGATCCTGGCCGTAGACCTGTTCAATCTCTTCCTGACTCAGTCGCAAAAACTCCCGAGCTTGTGCAATATCCCGCAGTTGCTGCTGGGTGGCCTCACTTGAATCCAGAAACAGACAATCAGCCTGTTGTTTCCACAAGAGTGGTTCTTTGAATGGTGATGAAATCTGCGGCACCTCGCCACGGTTAATGGCATGTGCGTAACGTACAATCAATGACTCACCTGCCTGACGAAAGACTGTGTTCAGTGTAAACACAGGAACACGGTAAGATGCCATCAGATCGGCCAAGACATTCCCCGCACCCACAGAAGGTAACTGGTCAGCGTCCCCAATCAAAATCAAACGTGCGCCGGCCGGTATGGCGCTCAACAAGGCAGCAGCCAGACTGATATCAAGCATTGAACACTCGTCAACGATCAAACAATCCACAGCCAGAGGCGTTTCACGGTTATGTTTGAAACGACCATTCTGATACTCGAGTAGTCGATGAATGGTCTTGGCCTCAAGCCCGATAACCTCACTCATCCGCTGAGCGGCACGACCTGTGGGAGCTGCCAGAAGAACACGTTCCCCCAGTGATAAAACAAAGGCAACCAGAGTCTTTGTCGTGGTGGTCTTGCCGCAGCCGGGACCACCAGTCAAAATCGAGCATCCACAAGAAGCAATACCTGCAACTGCTGCCACCTGATCAGGACTGAGCTGTAAATTTTGACGCTGACCGTAGTTCAGAAGCCAATTGTAGATTATATCCTGCTCGACTTCTTTGGGACAGCAAAGTGCGGCCAGATAATCGGCGCACTGTTGTTCTTCAAAAAAAAGGGTTCGGTTGTAATAACAGGCTCTGGGCAGGTCTCCATCAATGGCAAGAGAGCGAACTTTAATCTCCTGATTACCTTCCAATTCATGAAGATAATCATCCAGACGCGCACCTGGATCAAGATCAAGCAATACACTTACCTGGTTTGCAATCTGATCACGGGTCAGGAAGCAATGTCCCTGATCACGGGAAGCTGACAGAACATGAGCAATCGCTGCCATGCCACGCAAGCCTGAATCCGCACGCACGCCCAGGGCAAGGGCCACCCTGTCGGCTGAGATAAAACCAATACCATAAAAATCGCGTGCCAGGCGATAGGGGTTTTCCTGAACCAGAGCGATGGACTGATCACCATACTTCTTATAAATCCGAACAGCAAAGAGGGTCGAAATACCATGCCCCTGGAGAAAGATCATCACATCGCGCACTGCGCAATGATCCAGCCAGGCGCTTTTAATTCCGGCCAGCTTTTTTTTAGCGATGCCGGGCACCTGAAGAAGATCATCAATATGAGACTCAAATATCTCAAGGGTACGACCGCCGAAATGCTTCACTATCTTCTGGGCAGTCTTGGGACCAACGCCCTTAATCAGGCCCGAACCTAGATATTTTTCGAGCCCGGCACTGGTGGCCGGCTTTTGCTCCTCGGCCCGCAGAGCTTTAAATTGACGTCCAAACTTTGGATGGTTGGTCCAATGACCAAAAAATTTAATGGTCGCACCGGCAAAGACCCGCATCTGATGGACCGTAACAGTGACTGAATCATGATCACGAAAGGAGTTGACCCGCAACACCGACCAGCCAGTCACTTCGCTGTGAAAAGTGACCCGTTCAACGATCCCCTGTAAAGTCTCTTCTGTCAGCTTATTTCGGCCACGGTTGTTCAATATAAAAACCAACACCATAGACAGCTCCGCAACAAATGCACACTCAGGTACTGTGGCACTGAAACAGCGCTGTCATGTTGAATAAACTCTCGGGTACTTTGAAGAAGCAGCCTCGTTTCTGCTCATGTCACATGAGCCTTCAGGCGACCCATTACTTATCAATCATCTGCTTGATTGTGTTATCTTCACCAAGTAGAGCAATGGCCGGTCGATAATCTTTTAGATCCTCTGCAGAGTACCAGCCAAAAGTGACGATAATGATTAAATCGCCAACCATTCCCTTGCGTGCAGCAGCACCGTTGAGACCAATAACACCAGTGCCGGGCTCACCCTCAATGGCATATGTATCGAAGCGCTCACCGTTATTGATATTATAGACCTTGACCCGCTCAAAAGGTGTTATATCAAGGGCCTCGAGCAAATCCCGATCGATGGTAAGACTGCCCTCATAATTCAGGTCTGCTTCAGTTATTGTGGCCCGGTGCAACTTTGCCTTCAACATTTGCCGTAACATATTATTTGCGTCCTCGTGCGCGAATCAATTCATTTTATCAGCCAGTAACAACACAGTTGCGACCAGACTCTTTTGCCTTATCAGGGGCGTTATCAATTCATTTAATCAAATCTACTTCATTCATCAGGCGCATACGCGACTCTGACGGACACAGGGATGTCCTGTGGTGTAATTTCATGTGGTATGATAAAGGCTTGCATTATCAATCAGTCTCACGCGTCTGTTAATTTTCACCGCCATGATCAGGCGCGAGGAAGGTGATGCATAATCGGGTGGAAGGAACGTCTCCTCATCCACAACAGCCACATAATCAACAGTACAGGCTGGTTCCCGAGACAGACTGGATTCAAGTTCTGCGACCAAATCCTTGACCGGCAAAGGGTGGTCTGCAGAGGCAACAAGCTCTCTTGCTAACGCGGCGGCCCGAGACAGACAAAGGGCCTGCTGACGCTCTTCACCTTCAAGATAAATATTACGTGAGCTCATGGCCAGTCCATCTGGTTCACGGACAATCGGGTGACCAATAATATCTATATCCAGATCAAGATCAATGACCATGCGCCGAATCACTGCCAACTGTTGAAAATCCTTTTCACCAAAGACACTGAAATGCGGTCGAGTCTGCTGGAAGAGTTTCATAACCACGGTACACACACCGTCAAAATGGCCAGGTCTGCTCGCCCCGCACAAACCACGACTCAACGCACCCACCCGGATCGTCGTCTGAAAACCATGGGGATACATGGAGGCGGCATCCGGGGCATAAAGAACATCCATGCCCTCTCCAGCCGCAAGCTCCTGATCACGCGCCAAATCTCGCGGATATGCAGCCAGATCTTCCCCAGGTCCAAACTGAATAGGATTGACAAAGAGGGTGACGATCACACGATCGGCCCGTTCACGTGCATAACGCATAAGAGATAGATGCCCCTCATGAAAGCAGCCCATGGTAGGAACCAGACCAATGGTCAAGCCTTCCTTCCTCCAGGCCTTGACCTGCTCCAACATCTCTTCGGGGGTTTGAATCAACTTCACTTTATCGCTTTAAGCCGGGCAATTTTTTCTTCAACCTGCTGTACCGCTGAATCACTACCAACCTTGCCCATCAGTATGGACAAATACTCTTCATACACAGACAAAGACAAATCAGATTCACCAAGCGCCTCGTGTATCCCGGCAACACCCAGATAACCAATTCCTTCATAGCCGGCTGTCTCCTGAAGTGCTTTGTACTCAGCAATGGCAGACTCACTCTCGCTTGCATGCTCATGGGCCTGGGCAAGACCATAAGTCAACAGGGGAAAGAGCGGATTCCGGCTATTAACATCCTGCCTTACTGCACCGTAGAGAGTGATCGCTGTTTGAAACTCACCTGTCCGCATGGCTTCATGTCCCAACTCAATGCGAGCCCAGTGAGAAGACGGCGTCCCGGAAAACTCACTTCCCACAGCCTGTAACGCAGCCTGACGCTCGTCACCATCAAGTAATATGGCTGCTGCCAGCGCTGCCGCACCTTTTTCAATTTTCTGCGTGCGATACGAATCATAAAGAGAGCCGGAGACCACAATCACAGCAAGGACAATTGCTGTGATCTGCAAGACTTTCATGTTCCTGCGAACATATTTGACAAATCTAGGAGGAAGGTTTAGGTGGTCAAGCAGACCCTCGGGCTGAACATAGATCTCGGCCCCCTCCACCTGTTTTCGATCAAACGCGCTTTGCTCCGCCATACATATCCTCCATAATTTTCATATCCAGGTCCCACAAAAAATAGCTCACAGGCTCCCTTGAAAAATTGTCTTTTCATCCAGGATCTGCGTTGCGCTCAATACTTTTACCTCTGAATATCGGCTACATCCTACGGTAAAATTTAAAGCACGCCTTGCTTCTGCAATAAAAATCTTATTTACCCAAAGAACCCCACAGATAATGAGAGTATAAAAAATCAGTAAAACATTCACGCAAATCATGCCGCATCGTTTTACTCAAACCACCACACCTGAACCAACTAATTTTCCAATGGTTCCTCTTTACCTTTTGAAATAAACAATTTATCCTCAAGAAATACAATGCTCGAGTTTATGGCGATTTTACTCGATCCCTTACACCATGTCCATTCGCAAACCAACCCGAGAAACAAATTTTACTATTCACCAGTCCGGTAAAACTCAGCAATACAACAGCGAGAAACATTCACACATCAATGAGTATGCTCAAACAAACACTCACAGTCAGTCAACTGACCAGTGATATAAAAAACCTGCTTGAGGATGAATTTCGCTTCGTCCAGGTCAGTGGGGAAATATCAAACCTTCGTCGCCCCTACTCCGGGCATAGTTATTTCACCCTGAAAGATGACCGCGCGCAGCTGACTTCTGTTTTATTTAAAAATCAACAGCGTTTCCTTCTTGAAGATCTCCGCGACGGTCAGCAGGTCATCTGCCATGGGCGAATTTCAGTTTATGAACCTCGAGGAAACTATCAATTGATTGTCGACACGATCGATTTTCACGGATCAGGCTTGCTGCAACTGCGATTCGAGGCCCTGAAAAAACGACTTGAAGCCGAAGGTTTATTTGCAGCCGATCACAAAAAACAAATCCCTGCCCTCCCCAAACGCATTACCCTGATCACCTCTGCCACCGGAGCGGCGGTGCATGATTTTCTCAGCATCTGGCATAAACGTCAATCAACAATTGACATTGATATCTATCCGGTACGAGTTCAAGGTCCAGACGCAGCCGAAGAGATCAGTTCGGCCATCGACCACCTTGGCCGCCTTCGGCACTGTGATATCATCGTACTTTGCCGGGGCGGAGGATCACTGGAAGATCTTTGGGCTTTTAATGAAGAAATAATGGCATGGAGTATTTATCACTCCCAGATCCCTGTGGTTTCTGCAGTGGGCCATGAAATCGACTTTACAATTGCTGATTTCTGTGCCGACCTGCGCACCCCTACACCCACCGGTGCCGCCGAGCGGCTCATCCCCGATGTTAGGCAATTAAAGCTGATCATTCAGGACAGACGCAGACGCCTGGCCAGCCGTATCACAGAACAATTAATCAGAAGCGAGCAAGACCTGAGACAGAACAAGAAGCTGTTGGGCAAACTTGAGACACGTTTTACCCGTCACACACTTGAAACGGATCACCTGACGGATCGATTAATTCGTGGAATTCGTCACAAACTGAACCATGAACATCAAACTCTGGTGCACACCGAACAGCGACTGCAACACCAGCTCCCGAGCAGACGAGTCACAATGCATCAAGAACGAATGAAGTCAATCACAGCAAGATTCAATACCCAGCTTGAACGAATTCTAGAACAAAAGACGGCAGCTCTGGCCCACCAGGCAAGCCTCCTGGATGCGGTCAGTCCGTTATCGATTCTTGGACGAGGGTATTCCATCGCTCGCAGGAAGAAAAAAGGTCGCGCAAAAGAAGAAATTATCAGTCGGAGCACTCAGGTAAAACCGCAGGATCAACTGGAAATTCTGCTGAATCAGGGAATTATTGAATGCGAGGTCATTGATACCAGCACTGTGAAAATTGACCAGAAGGGTCCTTGGAAAAATCAGGGGCAGAGGTAGATCAAAGACACGCTACGAGCTCGAATTAATAATCTGATTCATCTCAAGTTCGATCTTGACCAGAATCTCAGTCAGTCGGGTAACATCCCCTTGAACAGCCCTGCGCAATTCCTTACCCCACTCTCGCAGTGTTCCGTTATCAATTCGACGTTCACTGTTGGCCTTACACCACTCATAGCCAATTTTTATCCCCAACAGCTGCATTTCAGCCAGTTTAAGCTCCCGCTCTGCCTCAGAAAACAAGGCAACAACTCGCCGAGTGATATCGTTCCAGCCACTAAAAAACAAGGCACCTTCGTGAAATGTCTTGTACCAGCGCTTTTCTTCAGGGTTTAAAGTCGTGAGCAGCTCCTCTTGCAGAAGTGGTAATTCTTCAAGGGGAAGATCATCAAGAGATTCAATAAATAAAACTGGAGGTTGACTCGCGTCCTGCGTAGATGCCGCAGACAGGGAAGCTGAAAGTAAAAGAAAAAAGACAAGCATAAATGGCAGCTGTAGGATTGTGCGCATATAACCCCCTATTACATTGTTCATTAAATACTAAAATATACATGAGCAATGCGGAAGTCAAGCAGATATGGCGAATAAACCCCATGGGCTAATTCATTAACACAGGGACTCTGCGAAACAATATGGAAGTCAGTCACAAACAATCCAGCAAGAAACGGGTGCTCCCAAAATGTTATTGAACGCAGCAGAACAATAAAGAAAAATTAAACCCTTATGTGATTTCAGCAGTGGGTCAGCTACGCAAAAGAGATCTGTAAAGTGTATTGATTAGTCCATGAGCAGGCCGGTGACAAAGCAGATGGAGGGCACTACTGAAGTTACACAATTATTAGTGTAGTCATGATCAGAACCACTATGGTTTCAGTCAATTCACTGACCGCCCCCAGCGTGTCACCAGTGGTACCGCCTATTTTTCTCCGACACCAGAGACCAAACAACAAAACGACAACTGCGACACCACTCAGCACCAGAAAAATAAATCTCGGCGCCAGAGAAGAAACCGCAGCCAGAAGCAAAAGACAACTCCATCCGGCAGCCAAACGACTCTCAGGTGAATAAAAGAGACGACCCAGACCTTCACCGGCACGCGCATAAGGAAAAAGAGCCATATTGAAAAGAATAGCAGTGCGGCCAGCCAAGGGCATAAGGATCAGTGCTGGTAATACGAGTGATTCCGGAAGATTAATTATTGCCGTAAATCGGACAAGCAGAACCGCAAACAAGACAACAACCCCCATGGATCCAATTCGACTATCGCGCATAATGAGCAGGATCTGCTCACGAGGCCTGGAACTGAGGAGCCCATCCGCGCTATCGGCCAGACCGTCAAGGTGCAGGGCCCCGGACAGAACAATCGGAACGAGCAGAGCCAGTAACAGAGCAACAGGGTCCGGGAGCACCATGAGAAGGCCACTGCAAACCAGGGCCGCCGCCAGACCGATGAATAACCCCACAGCCGGGAACCAGAAAATAGAGGCTGCAAAATAACGCCCATCATGGTGACATCCCCAACGGACAGGCAGGATGGTCAAAAAGCGCAGGGCCGCAAGAAAGGTAGCAACCGGATGACAGAACAAGGTCATCAGGCCGGAGCCATTGACTGTACTCTCTTTTAAATTCACTAGTTATCAGATTGGGCGACTGACGCCTCTTGAAATGTGGCCACTTCTGTGAGAATGGCCACGGACGCATCCACGAGATTCATGGCCAGGGCAGCACCGGTCCCTTCTCCCAGGCGCATATTCAGATCAAGGAGTGGTCGAGCACCCAGTTTATCAATCATATGTTGGTGGCCCGGCTCCATGGAACGATGAGCACAGATAATATAATCACGCACAAATGGCTCGATTGCATAGGCAATCAGAGCGCCTGCCGTGGAGATAAAACCATCGACCACAACGGGCTTTTTATTGGCCGCAGCCCCAAGAATTAATCCAGCTATACCGCCGATCTCAAACCCGCCAATCTTGGCCAGAATGTCGATACCATCTCTTGCATCCGGCTTATTCACAGCAATGGCCTGAGTTACAATGTCGATTTTGTGTGCCAGTTGCTCATCATTGAGCCCCGTACCACGTCCGGCAACTTCAGTTACATTTTTACCGGTGAGCACCGCTGCAATAGCTGTAGATGGGGTGGTGTTTCCAATTCCCATGTCACCTGTTCCAAAGATATCGATCCGCTCAGCAAGTAGATTGGCCACATCAATACCAGATTCCACCGCACGTTGTGCCATGGCACGACTCATGGCTGGACCAGTGGCAATGTTGTCAGTCCCCAGCCCTACTTTCTTATTAATGATCTTACCCTGATCAGCCAGCTCTCGCAGGTCAGCTTTGACCCCCATGTCAACCACCACAACCTCAGCCCCGGCCTGACGCGCCAGGGCATTAATACCGGCCCCACCGTTGACGAAGTTGGAAACCATCTGCACAGTGACTTCCTGAGGAAACTTTGATACTCCCTCCGCAACCACACCATGGTCACCTGCCATGGTCACAATTGCCTTACGTGCAACCGGTGGCTTCTGAGACCGGGTCATCCCAGCCAGGTCCACGGCAAGATCCATTAAATCACCCAGGGCCCACGGCGGTAAGGCCAATTGCCCCAATCGCTCATTTGCATGGTCGCGGGAATCAGTGTCCTGGGGGTAAATCTGCTTTAAGGTGCGTTGGAGCATACTCATAAGATAGGCCTCTTTTATTCAGTTAATCGAGATGGTTCAGCTCTCTATCGCCAGGCCATCACGACTCTTGTTACAGGTTCATCAAATTAATCAAGCCACAGAACGAGCATCCGTCCCTGCTCCACCTTTGAGATAAAGTGGAATCCCGCAACTGACCAGGATCACATCCTCGGCACTGGCCGCGACTAAACGATTACAACGTCCCACCAGATCACGATAAAGCCTTGCTGATGGATATTCCGGAACAACCCCCATGCCGACTTCATTGGTGACACAGATCACAACTCCTTGGTAATCCGAGATTGCATGCAGCAGCGTTCGACAATGGCTGTCTAAATTTTCATCGGAGAACAATTCGTTTGATTGTTCAGCCTGATAGAGAAGATTGTTAACCCACAGAGTCAAGCAATCAATCAGGACAACAGACCCATGTTCACAGCCCCCGACAACACGGGCCAGATCTGTTTCTTCCTCCAGAGTCTGCCAACCGCGATCCTGACGTTCTTCAAGGTGACGATGGATTCGTGAATTCATCTCCTGATCAATTCGTGGACAGGTCGCAACAAAAAAGCGTTTTCCAGT
>JACKQG010000357.1_pt1 | contig 67094 bp, 63 predicted proteins | sample 8237621 | NCBI WGS metagenome assembly JACKQG01 (sample SAMN15677084, study PRJNA649215) | marine metagenome | biome: marine; feature: Black Sea; material: saline water; isolation source: suspended particulate matter (SPM) from the Black Sea western gyre | collected 2013-06-09/2013-06-10 | depth... | reverse complement strand
GCTAATGCAAAGACGAGAGATGAGGCGGTTGTAAGCAGCAACATGTGCCGCAGTTTAGCAGATATTAAGCGTTGTGCGCAGACCAGAATTCTTGGGATACCAAGAACCTAGTACATGACGGGCAGCGTACAGGAGATTTCATCGCCTGAATGCGCATGCAGTCGTTCGGCACAAGGCGTGTTCCGCATCCGCCGCAGGTATCTGTGCGTAATTGCGACACCGCAACACCAGGATGGCGCTCGCTTAGCGATTCGAATGCCTTAACAATTGCAGAATTTGCATTGACTAAGTAGTCACTTCGCTGACTTAACAATTGCTCTAGTTCTGTCTGAAAATCGGTGGTATCTTTTGCGACGGTCACTCGAAAACTAGCGAGGTCGTTGGCTGCCTGCTCGAGTTCAGGACTCATATTTGCAATCTTCGACTCGAGATCGTCAGCGCGTTCAAGTAAATTAAGCGCCTGCTCTTGAGCCACCGAATTCTTTTCGCGCAACTCGGTGGCCTCGTGCTGGGCAACCTTGCAAATGGACACATCAGGTGACTCGGTAGCCATGCGGTCGAGCTTATCAATTCGGGCGTCGTTGGTGCCAACTTCAGTTTCGATGGTAGTTGCCTTCGCCAAACATCCCTTGCGCTCGACATCAGCTTCGTCGAGTTCAGCCTGCATGGCTAACAATGCAGATTCATGTTCACCAACCTCGATAGGCAGTGATTCTAGACGGCGACGCAAAACGACAATTCGCTTGTCGAGTTCTTGCGCCTTAATTAGGGATGGTAGGGTGTTGTCCACGACCCCACCATCTTACAATCACGCAGTACCTTCAAGGAAGCCCGAAAGCTTACGCGCCCGAATTGGGTGCTGCAACTTGCGAATCGCTTTGGCCTCAATCTGACGCACACGTTCGCGAGTTACCCGGAAAATACGACCAACCTCTTCGAGAGTGTAGGTGTACCCATCGCCAATGCCGTAACGCAACTTGACGATTTCGCGTTCGCGGAAGGTCAATGAATCGAGTACATCTCCGATGCGCTCTTTCAGCATACCTTGCCCCGCTAACTCTACTGGATTATCTGAGCCTTCATCTTCAATAAAGTCGCCGAAGTATGAATCTTCGGAGTCTCCGATTGGACGATCTAGACTGATTGGATGCTTAGCAATTTTCATTACACGCTCTGCCTCGTCAACAGGGATGTCTGCTGCCTCGGCCATTTCAGCGATGTTTGGCTCGCGCCCATGAATTTGCAATAAGCGCTTTTGCACCACGCGCAACTTAGACATGGTTTCAATCATGTGCACAGGAATGCGAATCGTACGCGCTTGATCAGCAATAGAACGTGTAATTGCTTGGCGAATCCACCAGGTGGCATAAGTCGAAAACTTATAGCCACGGCGGTATTCGTATTTCTCGACGGCTTTCATCAAGCCGGTGTTGCCTTCTTGAATTAAGTCGAGGAAACTCAAACCGCGATTACGGTATTTCTTGGCAATTGAGACCACCAAGCGCAAGTTTCCGGAGGACAATGCCCGTTTAGCATCGTCGTAAACCCCCATCGCACGACTTAGCAAATCAATGCGCCGGTCAAAGGAAGCATATGGCTCCATTGCGGTGATTTCCCATTGTTGCAATTGTGCCTGCAAGGCCATCCATTCTGGCTTGCCGGCTTTAGGGCGACGCTTGTTTGCTGGGAATTCTTTTGCTTGTTGCACTAATGCAGACCACTGCTTATGCTTTTTAAAGAGTAAAGTAATTGCATCATTAACAACAGCAATTTGCATATGCAACTCTTCGACTAGCACGGCCACGCAACGATGCCGCGAGCGCATGTGACGCGAAAAGATTTTGCGCTCGGCAGCAGTTAATTTTTTGTCAAGCTGAAGTTCGTATCCAACTCGAGCCGCATCACGCAATTCAATCAAGTCATCTAAGTGACCGCCAAGACGTTGTTCGAGATCTTGCTTGGTTAATTCATAACCAGCACCGCCATCGATGTTGGAGGAAGTACCCTCTTCGGCGCCCTCTTCAGCGGCTTGCTTCTTTAAGCGACGGCTTGAGTGGTGCAATACAGCAAAACTAGAATTAGCCTGCGCGGATGGATTGACTTTAAGCGTGCGGTCAAATGCCAAGTCGCCATTGCGAACTTGTTGCAGAGTGTCGACAATATAATCAAAGGCCAAGCCTGACTCTAGGGCTAAGCGGCGAAAAACCTTGCGTGAAACTTCGGTGGTTTTAGCGTGCAATATTTCTTCATCGCGCGTAAGCAAAGGTATCTCACCCATCTGCGTAAGGTACATACGCACTGGGTCGTCAATTTTTTCTAAGACAGAAGGAACATCGCGGCCCGCAGCGCACGACGAAATTGTCGACAGCGGCTTTGGGGTTACCGGAATTGGAGTCGATCCGCCAGAGAATTGTGCTGCAGCTTTAGTAGCAGATGCGCCCAGCAAAATACCTGCCTGCTCGATGCGCGTCATTATTTCTGCCAAGACTTCGATGTCTTGCAGCTTGTCTGCAGGAATAGCAGAATACAGTTCTTCTTGCGGCAAACTACCAGTAACGCCACCCTTTTCAATTAGGGTGTCGAGCGTTGAAGTAATAGATTTAGTTAGCTTAGTTTTAGGCATTATGGGAGCTTACGGTTGGTCTGGCGTTGCGTTGGGTGATAATGAAATCTTACGGCTTAGCTTGGCGAGGTCTTCTAGTGTCATCGGAGAACCGGTTGAAACCTGGTGCGACTCGGTGTTGGCAGGCAGTGCATTTAATGCACGTTCTAATGCGAGGCGCGGATCGGTAATTGTTTGATGACGGAATGAATCAAGCCATTTGTATTGTTCGTCGTTATCGAATTTTGCTAATGCTGAGGTCAGGCTGTAATTGATACCTTGCTCGCGCTGGAGACGAATCCATTGCAGTAATGAGTCGGTACAAGGGTCTGACAATTTTAACACATCTAGCTGCTTACGCAAAAAAGAATATGCGCTAGGATCAACCAGTAATGTGCCGATTATTTCACGTTCGTTGCGTTGCAGGACCTCCGTGTTGGTTTGGGGCTGAGAAAATTGTGGGTTAGTTGGCTGCATTGCTTGATGAACCTCGGTATGAGGGTCATACAACCGCCGCAGGGTATCTTGGCTAATGGCTAGAAAACTAGCTGCCTCGCGCTGCCAAGTCTCGGCTATCACAGGACTTGGAGTGGATGTAATCCACTCTGCCATCTCGCGTGCAGCTTTGTCTTTAACAGCAGCCTGAGACAGGTCAGATTTACTTGACCACGTATCAAGACGCCATTTTAGTATATCCCAGGAATCGCTAATTGCCTGATTTAATAAGGTTTTATCGCCATTTGCCACCATGTCGGCTGGGTCGCAACCATCAGGGAGACGAGCCACCCGCACATCTACCCCTTCAGCCACCAAGATTCGTCCTGCGCTAAAAGCAGCTTTTGCGCCAGCAGTGTCGGGGTCAAAAAGCAATACTACCGGGCGGTCATAGCGAGCAAGAATACGCGCGTGTTCGTCGGTAAAAGCCGTCCCTAGGGCAGCTAAAGACGTAGTTTGACCAATATTATGCAGTTGCATTACATCGAGATTTCCCTCGCAAATAACAATTGGCGCATCGGGGTTGTTGCGGATTCCTGATTGCAACTTATCTACGCCAAACAAAATTCTGCGTTTCGGAAATAATGGGCCTTCGGGCGAATTGATATATTTTCCCATTTTCTTCTCTGCAGCAAAAGAACCTGGCAAATACCGCCCTGAAAAGCCTAGTGTACGTCCGCCTGAATCAGAAATTGGGAACATTAGCCGCTCCCAGAATCGTGCTTTCAACTCGCCACTTCCCTCGACACGGATGGCCAGCCCAGCTAATTCAATTGCTTCGGCATCGATATCATTCTTGCGCATCAAACCAAGCAAATCTTGGCGATTACGTGGAGCCCAGCCTAAGCCGAAGTCTGACCATGATTCTTGAGGAACCTGGCGATCTTCAAGATATTTTCGAGCCCCTGCCCCTTCTGGACCTGCAAGCAATTCGGCGTAGTAACGTCGTGCGATTTGCAAGGCCTCACGCGCCTGAGTTTTCAATGCCGATTTTTGTGAATCATGCTTTGAGAACTGCTGTGGCATATCAATTCCGGCCTGATCGGCTAATACACGCAGCGCTTCAAAAAATTCTAGGCCTTCAGTTTCACGTACAAAAGAAATTATGTCACCAAATTGTCCGCAGCCGAAGCACTTGTATGAGCCGCGGTCGACGGACACGGTAAAAGATGGAGTGTTTTCTGCGTGAAAGGGGCAAAGCCCCCACATGCGATTGCCCTTCCGCTCTAACCTTACCTTTTCGCCCACCACTACATCTATCGCTAAATGTGATTTAAGCTTATCTACAAAAGGGGTCAGGTCGGCCATTGCTATCTAGCAATCTACCTTCTCCAAGGCACTTAACCAAACATTTGGCGCAATATTACCTGGACGCACATCTGTTGGAACACCTAACTCGGTTAGAGCATCTGCCCACATAGGGTATTGCTTGCGCAGCCTTCCTAGTAATTGCTTTCGGCGCTGCCCAAACGAAAAACGCAAGACTTCATTCAAGCGCGCATCTTGCTCGCGACTGATGCCATTAGCAATTGGAGTGAGCTGCAAAAAAGCCGAATCGATTTGCGGGCGCGGCCAAAAAACATCGGGTGGCACGCGCCTAGTTAATTTGCATTCAAAACACAGGCTGAGGCGCACTGACAATGCACTCCATTCAGAATTGGTAGCTGGACCCGAAACTTTTTCAGCCATTTCTTTTTGCAGCAATAAAGTAACCCCGGCAAGGGTTCGTCCTGGTAACCGTGCTAAAAAGGGACCCGATATCGCGTATGGCAAATTAGCTACGATATATGGAGCATTTTTCTGTCGAGCAAACCAGGATTCGACTGCAGGATTAAATTGCTCGTTGCTTGCAAGCACATCACCTTCAATCAAATTGAATTGCTTGCTTACGATGTGCTGGTCAAAACGCTCGCGCAACAAATCTGCGAGCCCACGGTCGAGCTCGACAGCAAGCACTTGAGCATCTACGTTTAACAGCTGCTCAGTCAAGGCACCCGCCCCTGGGCCGACCTCTAGAACATGATCGCCCGCTGACACTCCGGCATCATGCGGAATGCGTGCTAATAGCGCCTCGTCGATCAAAAAATTCTGGCCAAAATTCGAATTAGGACGCAATCCCCGCGCCTCAAGCATAGCCCTTAACTCGCTTTTTTTCATTACTGGTTTAACGCTTTGAGCAAACTGCGTGGCACAACACTGCTATCGAGATTATTAGCCAAGGCGATACGCCAATCTTTTTTCCAATTGCCGATTGCCAGTTGTGCTTGTTGGCGCTGAGTTGAATTTAGCTGCGCCCAACGTGGAGACAATTGCGTTTCAATAAACTCAATCGCATCTGCGACATAACGAAAGCCAATATCAGAAGCACTGTCTTGCTTATTCATGGTCACCTTTTGAAAAACATCGCTGCGTGAAGCAAAAGAAGCACCGACTGCGAATGCCTGCGTATCAGATGAAATGTCAACCCACTCGCGTACATTTGAATAGACATCGTATAAACCCCATTCGTGACGTCCGCGTTCGAAGACACCGCCAGGTAATGGGCGATTAACACCAAGGTCGAGATCATTGCGCGCGCCAGCTTTAGATGAGGCTCGCTCTGCGCCCCCGACCACTGCCATCCATTCGTCTTTTGTTGGAAGCCTTAGACCTCGCGCAGTGCACCAATCTTGTGCTTGGGCAAAGGTAACGAATACTACTGGAATATTTGAATCAGCGATGCTGTCGTCGGCATAATATTCAAGATTGGATACTTCGTATTTACCCCAAAGCAGATAGTCGGCGCTTCCAGAAGTTGCTGGTGTCAGACAGAGAGAATCAAGTATTGCCAGTTCACTGTCAGCCAAATTTAAGTCATTACGCGAACAAGCCCCGAGCACAAGCGCAATGCTTATAATCAGGGCTTGTTTAGACATTTTACCTAGTTTGAGAACATCTCGACAACACCTTGAGTGACGCCTGTAGAATGCCCCGTAATCATGCCGATTGCGAACGGAATAGCAAGGACCAGAATCAATGCTGTAAAGACTAAAGCAGCGCGCATGCCACCGCCTTCATCAGTCATTTCAACGGCCGGAAGTACTGTAACATTAGCGCGCTTACTCGAACGCGACTTGCCGCGAGCTGAGCCAGACTTAGGTGAACGAGCTTCAGCAGCAGGTGCTTCTTCAACAGGCACGTCTTCAACAATTGAATCTAGAAGCGTGTCTTCTTCGGAAAGCTGGGTAGTTACCATGCCTTCGTCGGCATCGAGTGATAGTTCTTCAATTTCAACCACAGCTGACGCTTGATCTTCGCTTACAGCAGAGCCGATGTCTAATTTGTCGGCAACTTTTTCGACGTCGGCAACGTCGAGGCGCATGTTTGAACCTTCGCGGAATGCGCGAATTTCACCGGCAGAGATAAGGCGCTTGAGTTCTTCTTCTTCGAGCTCAAGTTTTTTTAATGCGTCTTCGAATGAGGTCACTGTTCTATTCTTTGTGTCTTATGGAAGGTAGGCAGCGGTGCCTACAGGAGCAGCAAGGATAAGCATCTCTCGCTGATTTTGCCACCATTTAGTCTATTCTTCTTCAAGGATATGCCCTGATTTCAAAAACTGCCTCTCAAGTTCTTTATGACTGAAGTCGGACTTGTCGTTAAAGCCATCTAACTTGGTGTCAAGCTCGATATTTCGCGCCCCAACCAATTTAACCTCGTGTGAGTTGCTTGCCCCGCCACGTGCCTCATAAACCACCAAATGTTGAGTTTCTTGGTCTAAGACATAAAGCAAGGCCACATCAGGGGAATAATTTCCGGTGACAGCAACATAGCGGTAGCCACTATCGCCTGAGTTAGCAAAAACTTGGTGAGACTGAGACAAAACAGTGAGCAATGCACCGCTGCAGCCTGCCAAAAGCAGAGCTAGAGATTGGGTTAAGTTGAGTTTTTTCATTTGGGGCGGGTATCGAGTAAACTAGCTAAAGCATATTCTAAATCAAGCAATCCTGCACGATGTTCTTTATCTTCAATCCAGGCGTGAGACAAACCATAAATTTGCAGGTGGCGGACGGCGTCGGCAAGATCGGTGTTTGGAGACAGACTGATCAGCGGAATTGCTAGGGGCAACAATAGTGAATCTTGCTGTTGGTCAACCAGGCGTGACGCAAATAAAATCGCCGGTGGCCCTTGGCTGCGAAAAACTAAGCCCTTGGCATCAATGCACTCGGCCATTTGCTGCTGTGCCTCAGCAAACTTTGTATCAGATTGCAAGTGCGGCACATCATATCGCAAATATGGACGCAATCCCTGGCCCTTAGATTCAATAGCGCGGATAGCGGCCCTCATCACTTGCGCTTCACCGTGTGGCTGCTGCTGCGAATCATGCAGCAATGAAACAAATTGTTTGCGGCGCATTATTGAATCGCCCGCCCCTGCATCTAATTTGCGCACCAACATGGTGATTGGCTGGGTGACCGGCCAAAACAATAAACGCACGATGGCAAGTGGCAAACTAAACCAAAGCAAACGATTTGGATTAGCAAGCATCAACTGCTTTGGCCACATTTCTCCGAACAAAAAGACTATTGGAGTTAGAGCGATAGTAGCAAATAATTCACTGTTGCTAATGCCGGCGCTGGCTATCAACATAACAGCTGCATGCACCGCTAAATCGTTAGCCATATTATTGCCAATCAACAGTGTCGCTAAAAAAGCGGAAGGAGCACGGATCGTCTTTTCAAGTAAAGCAGAATTACGACTACTATTTGCCTGATGCTTTAGGCGCAAAGCATTTATTCCGTAATAACCTGTCTCTGAGCCTGCAAATAAAGCTGAGGCGAGTAAAGCGATAATCAGCAGCAACCACCACATTAATCTAGCACCTCAAGTTCGATAGTCATTACACGAGTTGCGGACGACTCGGTTACAGTTAAACGCAATGAATGCGTTTTAGTTTGCATCTCAACGACATCTCCAGTTACGGCAATGCGTCCTAATTTTTCTTGGACGAAGCCAGCAACTGTATCAATACGGACGTCAACATCTTGTGCTTCACCGAATTGGTCTGCAAATTCATGAAGTGCTAATGCTGCATTGATTTTATAAAAACTGTCGCTATGTTTTTCGATTAGTTGCGTGCCACTGACGTGGGCTGTTGGCAAGCGGTTCAATAAAGTATCGGCCCAGCGGCCGCGTTCAATTACACCTGCCGAGTCGCCATATTCATCGACCAATAATAAAAATGGACCACCATTTTGCTTCAACAGTTTCAAGCCCGCTGCTACTGGTGCAACTTCTGGCAAAATCGGCACCATCTGCATAGCATCGGCGACGGTGTTTCCGGCGAGCGAGCGCGTTCGGTCTAGGACGCCTATTACTTGGTTTTTCTCGTCAACAACTGCTGCCCATGGCGCTTTTTGGCTAGCCATACGTCGAATTGCTAGTGCCATAGGCAAGTGAAGCGGCAGTTGCAGATAGTCTTGCAGGGAGCGTCGCAGTGCTCCGGCGCGCAATTCTCCTAGCTCGAGAAAACGCGATAAAAAAGTTTCTTCGTCATGCGCCAATACGTTTTGATGTTCAACCAGCAAGTCTACCGCTTCGCTGGCTTGCATTGGCTGTGGCGCAATAGTTGCTGATGAATTTATCGTAGGCAGCATTCGCAGCACGGGCCATATCAACCAATAACAAATTTGCACAACCGGCAAAGCGATTTTCAAAAAGTAATGCGGGTGCCGGTGAGCAATAAGCTTGGGTGCTATTTCGCCCAATAACACAATCGCAAGAACAGCAGCTAAATTGATGGATGCGCTTTGGCTAAGAGAATATGGTTTTGCCAATGCGTAGGTGCTTGCGAAAAAGCTTAAATTGACAACTAAGTTGACAAGTAAGATAACAGTCAATACTTGACTGCGTTTGTCGAGCATTTTTGACACTCGCGAACTGTGCTGTTGCGGGGGGTGTGAGGCCAAAGTAAACAAAGCCGCCTCGGCGCCTGAGAAACAGGCGGAAGCAATTAGTAACAGCGATATGCCTATTAGTAATGCCATGATCCTATCTGAACTTAAATCGTAGTTGCAACTCGAAACCACCGCCATCTTTGTTTTGGGCGGAAATGGTGCCGCCTAAGCGTCTCATGCACGCGGCGGCGATCGACAAACCAAGGCCATAACCACTGCCCACATCTTTAGTGGTAACAAATGGTTCGAACAAATGCTCAAGCATTGATGGTTCTATTCCTGGCCCATCGTCGGAAACTGTTAGCAAGCAAAGATCTTCTTGGCTCTCTACCCTAAATGTAATTAAATGAGGCTGGTCATCAAATGCATCTAAACTGTTTTGTACCAAATTCAAAAGCAGTGGAAAGACATCGCCACGACTAGCTGGTAATACATGCGCGCCGTTAGATATAACTTTCAGTTGAACGTTGCCCAAGCGCGGACTCAAAAAATCGCGCAAAGAATCTACAATTTGAGCCAAATCACACTCTCCCTTTTCTACATGCGAGGGTGACAATTGCAGCATTTGCTTTACGAGGTCGCTAATGCGTTGCAATGAATCATGAATTAACTCGGAATACCGCGTTCCTTTTATGCTGTTAGCTTCGACGCGCAACACTTCTAGTGAATGCATTGCTCCTGCTAAAGGGCTGTTTATTTCATGTGCCAAACCTGCCGCCAGGGTGCCCATTGCAGCCATGCGCTCTTGACGCGCAACCAATCTTTCAGCTTCAGTGGCGCGAGAAGTTGCCGCAATAACCTCGGACTCTAGCTCAGATTGAAAGCCATTGATGCGCTCCATTAAGTCTTCGAAAGAACCTGTAAGCTGCGCCAATTCTTTTACATCTGCTGTCGGCAAGGAGTCAGGCAAATTATTTGGAGTGATGCCTGAAGTGGCAGCCGCCAAAGCTTCAACAGGCTTAACTACCAACCGGCGTACTGAAAACGTAATCAATAAAGTACTTAAAATTGTTGACAAAATAATTGCTGAAAACAACTGAGTGAAAAACTGGGAATCAGTTACGGGCATTGGGAGCTGCAAGTAAACCCCACCCCAAGCTTGTTCAGCATACATTCCTTCAGTATCCAACAAAGGCACAACTACACCATCAGCTACAAAAATACTTCTGTTGCCATCAATAGCATCAACTACAGCTTTATTGACTTCCGAAACCGGGAAATCACTCGCACGATTTCGACGACCAAGAGGATTTAACACTGTGCCAACTGCCACCTGTTTGCCATCGAGGGAGATAAAGTCGCTATCAATAATCATTGCGTCTTCAAACTGCGACCACAACGGCCAATCTAGCATCTCACCTAAGCTACCAAGGGTTTGTGTATCAAAGCGTGGCGTGATCAGGCGCGATAGACGTGCTTGCAAATCAGCATTCTGAATAGCAACTTGATTTTGCAACTGCTGCTGAAAACTAAGCATTGACCAGCTAAGAAATACGAGTAGCACTACATTAATAATAATTAATGTTAATCCAAGTCTGAGACGCAGACTCATGTTATCTAGGATTAAACCGCAGAGCCAAACTCTTCGAGCAACTTGAATAGCGGCAAGAATAACGACAATGCAATTGAGCCGACCAATCCTGCTAGAACTACCAGCATTATTGGTTCAATAAGCTTAAGCATATTATCGAGTGCGCGGGTGTATTGCTCTTCGTATGCAGTTCCGATGCGCATGCACATACGGTCGAGCTCGCCAGTTTCTTCGCCAACCTCAACCATTGACACAACCATGTCATCGAAAATCTGCGACGATTCTAATGATGCGGCAATGCCTTCACCCTCACGAACTTCTTCGCGGATATCATCAACGCTTTCACGGTAAACTTCGTTAGTTAGTGCACCGCGGGTAATAGTGAAGGCCTCGAGATGAGGCACGCCACTAGAAATCAATGTACCAAAAGTTGTGGTAAATCGAGAAATCTGACTTTTTGCAACTAGAGTGCCGACAATTGGAAATTTCATAAGCCATGAATGCCAGGTGCGTCGGTAACCGTAACTACGGCGATACATAGCCATGTGCCCCATCCATGATAAAATTGGCAAACCCAGCAGGACATACCAATAGTTAGAGAACGCTTCACTAATTGAAATCATTACTTGAGTGATTTTCGGAAGCACCATATCCATGTCTTGATAAAGCTCGGCGAAATTAGGGATGACGAATAGCATTAACGCCGAGATAACACCTATGGCAACAACAAAGATAACAATTGGATAAGTCATTGCTGACTTTGTTTTATCGCGCACGTTTTGCTGCCGTTCTAAAAAATTAGCTAAGCGATCGAGTACGGTGTCAAGCACACCACCAGCCTCTCCGGCACGGGCCATGTTTACGTATAGTTCGTCAAACACCTCAGGTGCCTGGGCCAAAGCATCGGAAAGAGTTTGTCCCTCTTCTACCATGTCAGCGGCGTCGACAATTGAATCGCGGAATCGCCCCACTGGCCATTGGTCAGACAAAATACGCAAATTGCGCAGCACCGGCAAACCCGCTTCCGTCATGGTTGCTAACAAGCGGGTAAATTGCACGATGTGCTTGAGAGGCACCTTCCTTTTAACCAGGACGTCGTCGTCGTGCTCTACAGTATTTTCATGCTGTGAGTTATTAGTCCGAGACGATGATGCCTGACGTCGTTGAATTCTTGCCATGTTATTAGTCTTCAGCCTGAGTGCCTTTAAGTATTTCGTCTAGAGTCGTGCGTCCGGCACGAGCCAACTCAAGACCACGCTCACGCAGTGTACGCATATTGCGCTTGCGGGCTTGCTCACGCAACATAATTGTTGACGGATTTTCCAAGAACTGTTCTTTTAATAGTGCGTCCATCTCAAGAATTTCGTAGATAGCGGTACGCCCAGTGTACCCGGTGAAATGACAATCAGCGCATCCTTGTCCCTTATAAAATTCTTCACTGGCATCAACTTTGAGGTCTTTAACTTGCTGGGTTGATGGCTTTACTTTTTCAGAACACTTGCTGCAGATACAGCGAACTAAGCGCTGCGCAACAATGCCTTCGATAGTAGCCGCAAGTAAAAAAGGTTCGACACCCAAATCTATCATGCGCGTTACCGTCGAAGGCGCATCGTTAGTGTGCAAAGTACTTAAAACTAAGTGCCCAGTTAGCGCCGCTTCAACCGCAATTTGCGCGGTCTCTGGGTCGCGTATTTCACCGACCAAAATAATGTCAGGGTCTTGGCGCAACATAGTACGCAGAACAGACTGGTAGCTCACGCCAATTTCTTCGTTAATCGGCACTTGAACAATGCCATCTAAATCGTATTCGACTGGGTCTTCAACAGTAATTATTTTGGTATCTGGATCGTTAACTTGATGCAGTAAAGAGTAAAGAGTCGTAGTTTTACCCGACCCTGTTGGCCCCGTTACCAGCACGATGCCGTGGGGACGCCGAGCAAAATCTGTGAGCTGCTGTTCTTCGGTTCGCTCTAAACCCAAGCCTTGAAGGTCAGTCTGTAAATTGCGCTGATCTAAAAGTCGTAAAACCACCGACTCGCCGCCCTGCGTTGGCACCGTCGAAACGCGGAAATCAATGCGGTGGCCATCTAACACAAGATCAATACGACCGTCTTGCGGCATCCGGGTTTCTGAAATGTCGAGATTAGCCAACACTTTAATCCGTGACACCAAGGCGGTAGCCAAGTGTGCCGGCGGTGGGTCGATTTCGTAGAGCACACCATCGGAACGCATGCGAATACGGAACTGACCTTGGTAAGGTTCGAAGTGAATATCGGCGGCACGATCTTTAACAGCGCGAGTGAGAATCCCTTCAAGCAATCGCACAATCGGCGCCGACGATGAAACTTCTTCTTCGGCCTCGCGCTTGGCCTTAACTTGCTGCTGATAAAACTTATCGATTGCTGCACTGAGAGCTGTTTCGGAGGCGAGCACCGGTAGCACACTGCAACCACTCATTTGCTCGATGTCGCCCAACAGTGGCAAGTTTTCAGGATTGCCAATTGCAATTCGTAACTGCCCTTGAGTTAGGCTTAACGGTAATGCACAAAATGCGCGCGCACTACCAGCGTCAAGCATTGCCAAGGCCTCTTCACTTGGCTTCAACTCTGCGGACGGCATCCACTCTAAACTTTGTTGACGCGCCATAGCTTGCGAAAGCTGTTCGTCGTTGATGATTTCTTTATTGATTAATATCTCGCCGATGCGCCCACCCATTCGCCGCTGCTCGCCGAGTGCCATTTGTAATTGCCCGCCACTAAGAGCACCAAGCTCTAGCAATATTTCACCGATTAGCTGTGGCTTAGCACTCATTTATTATGCGCCTTTTAAGCGTGAGCGTAAGTCAGTCGGAAATTGAGCGTATTGCACAGCAACATCAGCGACAACCACGCCTTCTTTCACTAAGTCATAAAGATGCTCGTCAAGCAACTGCATTCCCAATCTCTTTTGGGTTTGCATGACAGATGGAATTTTAAAAGTTTCGCCCTTGCGGATGTGATTTTCAATGGCAGAGTTACGCACCATTATTTCAAACACTGCTACTCGTCCACGACCATCGGCGCGCGGAACTAAAACCTGTGAAACAACTGCCTGCAATGAGACTGAGAGTTGAGCACGCACTTGTTCTTGTGATTCTTTTGGGTATTGGTCGATAATCCGATCTACAGTCCGAGCTGCACCAGTCGTGTGCAAAGTACCAAACACCAAGTGCCCCGTCTCTGCAGCAGTAATTGCCGCCGCTGTGGTTTCTAGGTCGCGCATTTCGCCAAGCATAATCACGTCGGGATCTTGCCGCAACACGCGGCGCAATGCCTCGCCAAAGCTAGTTGTGTCTTCGCCAATTTCACGTTGATTGACAACTGATTTAATTGACTCATGCTCGAATTCAATTGGGTCTTCAAGAGTAATAATGTGCTCGGAACGCTGCTCGTTAATTTCGTGAATCATCGCAGCCAAAGTAGTAGTCTTACCAGAACCTGTTGGGCCAGTAACCAACACTAACCCACGCGGCAAATGTGACATCGCCTTCATAATCGGGGGTGCCCCTAATTGGTCAAATGACAAACGGTCGGCTGGCAAACGCCGGCAGACCAATGCCCAAGTGTTGCGCTGACGAAACACATTGGCGCGATAACGGTCACAATCGTGAGCAAACGAAAAGTCAGTAGAGCCAAATTCTTTGCACTCAGCTAACTTATGCTCAGGCACAACTCCGAGACAAATCTCTTTTGCCTCATCTGCATTAATAATTTCGCTTTCAACATCGACTAGCGTACCTGACACACGCATCATTGGCCTACGCCGTGCACCAACATGCAAGTCGGAAGCTTCTTGTTCAGCGATTATTTTTAGCCATTTATCAATTTGGCTACCTGGTTGAATGTCACTCATTTAAATCCTTTTGTAGTTGGGTTGCAGATGTTTCATTAGCGGACACTGTGTCGACTTTCGTTACCCTTAATACTTCTTCAACCGTAGTCAATCCGGCGATAGCCTTGGCAATGGCATCGAATTTCAAGCGTTTCAAGTTAGAAGAAGTCGCTGCTGCCGCAGAAAAATCGCTTGGGTCTTCACTTTGAAACAAAGTTTCGCGCATTGTTTCATCTAGCCCAAGCCACTCAAAGGCGCCAACACGCCCGCGGTAGCCAGTGCCATTACAATAGCGGCAACCACGAGGACGCATTATTTTGCTGCCCTCGGCAACGCCCAGCACTGATTGGTCTAAAGCTGAAGCATCTTCTTCGTGACAGCACTCAGAGCACAGTCGGCGAAGTAATCGCTGAGCCAAAACTCCTTGCAGCGAGGTTGCAATCAAAAAAGCCGGTACACCCATATCAAGCAGACGGGTAACTGCACTCGGCGCATCGTTGGTATGAACAGTCGAGAACACTAGATGGCCGGTCAATGATGCCTGAATAGCGACTTCTGCTGTTTCACGGTCGCGAATCTCGCCAACCAACACCACATTTGGTGCTTGGCGCAAAAACGAACGCAACACTCGCGGAAAAGTCAATCCGATTTGCGGATGAACTTGTACCTGATTAATACCTGGAATACGATACTCAACCGGATCTTCTACCGTCAGGATTTTTTTATCAGGACGATTCAAGGTTTGCAGAGCTGCATATAAAGTAGTTGTCTTGCCCGACCCTGTTGGGCCAGTCACTAAAAATATTCCGGACGGGCGCTCAATCAAGCGAGAAAACCACTCGAGAGAATCTTCATTCATACCCAAATCAGCGAGTGATATTAAATTAGCCTCGCTGTCTAACAATCTCATCACGCAGGTCTGGCCATTATTAGTCGGCAATACCGACACACGAACATCTAACTTAGTATCCCCTACAAAATGTTCAATTCTGCCATCTTGCGGACGCCGTTTTTCAGCGATATCTAAACCACCGCTAACCTTCAAATGAGATATCAACGGGGCAAATACTTCAACAGGATGTTCGTCTGCAATAACCAACTTGCCATCGATGCGAAATCGGATGCGCAAACGCTTTGCAAATGGTTCGATGTGAATATCAGAAGCGCGCTGATTCACTGCATCAGCAAACATGCGGTTGACTAATCGCACAATTGGCGCCTCGTCATCGTGGTCGGCGGCACCACCAACAGGCGGACTAGCATTCGAAGAATCAGGGCCATATACCCGTTCAAGCGCATTTATTAAATTGCTCGGAGCCGACAACACCAAGCGTATTTCACGGTCAAGCAAAAAGTTTAAGGTGTCGGCAGCAACTGCTTGCCGTGGGTCGCTGATCGCCACCAACAAAACGCCATCTTTTTCGGCCACAGGAAGTGCCGACAATTCGTAGGCCGCTTGCTTGGCAAGTAGCGAGGTAAGATGCTCGGCCGGGGTACGCTCAGACAAATCGACGTAGGCCATCGCTGCCTGCTTTGCCAAGGCGCGATAAACGACTTCTTCATCACAGGCATTCTGCGCAATAAGCTGCTCACCCATCAAAACCGAGCGTTGCTTTTGCACGGCTAAGGCCTCACGAAGTTGCTCTTCGCTGATGGCGCCGCTTTCGAGCAGCATCTCGCCTATTTTTTTTCTCACTTTTTACGTATGCGCGCGTTAAGAATTACTTCTTGGGATTCAAACTTTGGGTTACTAGGATATGAAATCTTCAATAAACCGTTATAGTTTCCGGGAGGCACAGTTTCAGCTATTTTCATCTTTATTTCATAGCCCTTACCATCACTAATCTGATTTATAGTCTCGACTTCAATAGCACCAGCGGCACCACCAACTATTTCAACTGTTGGCTGTGGCAACTTAACCAATGCTGATGTGCCCTCCAATTTAACTGTACGCCGCCGCACCTGTCCCTGGTCAAACATACCAAATGCAACACGCTGAGAAGGAGAGTAACGGACTGGCCCGAGTACGCGTGCAGCAACGGTAAATTCTAGATTTATGCCTAGCGAAGTCTCAGCGTCAACCGAGGATGCCATCGGCCCTTGTGGAATACTTGAGTCAATTGAAACAATATAGTCTTGTGAAACCTTGCCACCTTCTAGCTGAGTTCGGGTGCCCGTTGGATTAACCGTAACACCTTTTGGAGCGCGCAACCAGCGTAGAATTTTGTAGTCTTTCATTGCTGTGACAGTAATAGTCTTTTCTGGCTTGTGACTATCGATCATGGTGGTCAACACCTCGCCAAAATTAATATTTGATGGACTGACTTCAAACACTGGATTCACGAATGCCTTAACCCCTAGAGTAGTTTTGCGCTCAAGAAAGTTACCGCGCAAAGTTATCGTCGAAGACTTGGTTTTTTTATACCGCGAGCCATCAAAAGTTGCGCGGATTATGCCCACCGCACCAGCTGGTATTGGCTCTGACAAAGGCCAGACATCGCCAAAACTTGTGGCATCCCAAGCAGGATAAATTGATGCATTTGTGCAACCGCAGGATACATCTATTTCGTCGATAGTTACCGAGTCGCTGCCGACCACCTCAAAGGGGAATTCGAGGTCGTAAGTATGCTGCTGATAGACCTGTCCGAGGTCGTTTTCATAGGATTCAAATTTAATATCACTGAGCGATGGCCCATTCTGCTCACCGCCGGAGCAGGCACTAAACCCGAGGGCTGCACTAGCTAAAACTAGAAGATTGATGTGTTTCATTACTTATGGGTGGTTGGAGTCACTCCGAATATAAGAATCTTACGCTTAACCGCTGTCTTTTTCCCATCAAAGTGATGAATTAAATCAATATCTAATTGCCCATGAAACGCGCCGCCTCCAAGCGGAGGCTCGATTGCAAGCTGCAAACGTAAATGGCTGCCCGGCGATAATTCTTGAACACGGACCTCGGAGTTTTCGATGCCGCTAATTTTCGCTGACACTAATTCGACACGTCCTTGGTTAGCACCGATATCTACTGCGGAGAAACTAACAACCCCAACCGGCAATTCGCCCAACAATAACTTACCATCAGGAGCCACCCACACTGGTGGAATTGTTTCATAGCGGGCAATACCTACCACTCGAAACTGCTCATAATCAGTGTTGAGATTAAAGGTAGCCACGCCGCCTCCGTTTTTGGTTTGAGGCGGCAATATCAACTCGATAGTTTGCGACAAGGATGGCTCGCCACTTGGCACATTTGATATGCTAAGTGGCGGCGTAACTGACAACACATCGGTAAAAGCAAAAGGCTGTTGGCCAGTAAATGTGACCTGCATGCGCTGCTCTACACTTCCATCGCTCAGTGGAAATTCGATGCGCGCCGGATTTTGACGGAACCAATTAATCAAGAACACATCGACCTCTAACTCTAAAGGAAGACTGCCCTCAGCAAAATTAACTGTCGCCCCAGTATGTTTATTGCCTTTAAACCCTGCTGTATCGAATTGTACTTCAACAACCCCTTTTACTCTGGGCATGACAGTAACCGGAAACTCTTGCGCATTGCCATCAATAATTACTCGCGGCGCAAAACATCCGCAATTAGCTTGGATGCTGGTTATTTGCTGCGGCATTTCAGACATATTTTCAAAAGGGTAGTTAAGCGTGAATTTTTCGCCGGTCCATTTTGAGCCAAGTGATTGTTGCACTTGAGAAAATTCTAGACCATAGGGTGATTGCGCTGAGGGCGAGCAGCACCAAGCCAACAGGGCGAGTGGCAACAGAACTAAGAGTTTGTGGTAAAGGGATTGCTTAAGCATCACGAATATACCAATATAAATGAATGCGCGCCTCTCTGCCTACCCTTCTGCTCATCTTAGTTGCTCTGCAACTACCTGCGTGTCAGTCTTGTCCTCAAGCGGCACAGGCACTAGTTGAGCGACCAAACTTTGATTCTGCCGAGAAGTGTGCAAAAAGTTTTTTCGCAGCCCTGTCAATTGATGATGCTCAGGCCGAATATAAATGTTTCGCGCGCGACATAAAACGCAAATACGGCGCTACTTTCGATGCTTATTTGCTAAGCCGTCCACAACTTGATGAGCAACTTGGCAGCACCCGCAGATATGCTTTTAACCTTGAGGTTCTTTCAACAACATTGATGGCGAACGGCGCAACCCTTATTTGGTGGGGGCATAATGGCAAACGGATAATTGGCACTGCCTGCGTGGCTCAACATTATTTTTCGGTTGAAACTACCGAAGGCCAATATGGATCACTACTCGAAGTTGCACCTCGCAACTTTTTAACTGTTGATGGCAAACGAATGATCATCGACCTAAACAACCCAATCATTCGTAGCTTGCCAAACACTGAGAGCATTTCAGCATTTGAAATAGCCAGCGAATGGAAAATCGCCGACTTCATCCAACCGCCGCAGCCTTAAAGGTTAAGTTCGGCGCTATCTTGGTGCGGCATCACTTTCTCTAAAAACTCAGAGGCGTTTGCCAGCAATGAATCTGGTGCGACCGCGATTGAAGAAACCATCTCGAGTGGCTCTCCTAGAAAATCTTTAAGGTTATGCCCTGCTATCGATTTCATCACACGTTGCGCAAACATACGTGTACCCTCTGGCCCAGTATGAGGCAGCATTGCTACCAAAGTGTGGTCGGCAACATGCGCAGCCACATCGACATCACGGGTATCAAGCAATAGCAAGCCCGACAATTCGAGGAGCACATCTTCGCTGATTTCGCCTTCCCAGCTAAAAGCTGCTAAACCCAAAGGGAAACGAAAGCGTGACGAACGCTTAAACTCTTCTTCAAGGCGGTGTTGCCAAAACTCTGGGGTATGCAAACCAGTATTCGAATCTGCAACAGCCTCAAGGAATCGTTCGCGAGCCTGAGGCGCGCGCCCCTTAAGTATTTCGCTTATTGACTCAGAAAGCGCTGCCGTATCTGCCGCCGGCAAAGGGTCGGGACGGTGCGCAGTTGGTGCACCAAACGGTGAGGCAAGGTGCTCAGCTAATTCATTGGCATCTACTGGCATAGCTATTGCTGCTTGGGCACCTACAAATCTTGCAAGGCCATCAGCATGACGAGCATCGCCAGGAGTTAACAAGAACAATAGCGCACGGTGTTCGCGCAAAAAGTTTAAAGTAAACTCGTGGATTGACAGCGGCGCCATCATTGCTGGATCGACAACTACTAAGCCATCGAAGTTGCCGTTTTTTAGCTGCGAAAACTCGTCACAGACACTAACGTCTGCAACCGCGTTGCCAGCAATTTTTGCAGCTGCATGACATGCAGCAATAACATCGGGATTAGCCGAAAGGACGAATAGAGGTCTGGTAGGCATGATTAGGCAGGGAATTCGGCGTTGTGGTGTACAGCTTGAACATCATCATCTTCTTCAAGCAAGTCGATGATGGCTTCTAGAGAGTTGGCTGCAGATTCATCGACTGCAACATAATTATCGGGAATATAACGCAAACTAGCATCAATCACTTTATAGCCAGCGGCCTCAAATGCTTGCGTAAGATTCATAAATTCTTCGGGTGGCGCATCGACACCAAAAATATCAGCATGGTCAGTAGTTACATCTTCGGCACCATGTTCAAGTGCAACTTCAATCACTTGCTCTTCGTCAAGCCCTTCTGAATTTAAGACAAAAACTGCCCGCCGACGGAACATGTAACTTACCGTGCCATTATTAGCTATCGAGCCACCGCGTTTCGACATTGCAGTGCGAATAATTGGTGCAGTGCGATTACGATTGTCGGTTAATGTTTCAATCATTACCGCTACACCACCTGGGGCGTAACCTTCGTACATTACTTCTTCAAGAACCTGTCCTTCGAGTTCGCCGGCACCTTTTTTAATAGCACGGTCGATAGAGTCTTTAGGCATGTTGTCTACCTTGGCGTGGTCAATTGCATAACGCAATTTCAAGTTCATTGCGGGATCGCTACCACCCTCGCGCGCTGCAGCCATAATGTGCTTCGCCCATTTCGAAAATATTTTCCCGCGCTTTGCGTCTTCTTTAGACTTTGTGCGCTGAATGTTTGCCCAGTGTGAGTGTCCTGCCATGTTGTTTTATTTTCCAATAGAATACAACAATCCGCCGCTAATCCCAAGTGGTGGGCACAAAAAAAACAAGGTTGGCGAAAAAGCCAACCTTGTTTGAGTGCGGAAATAAGCGGTTTAGCGCTTGCCCCACTGGTGACCACGACGCGCGCCGTGACGACCATACTTCTTACGCTCGACCATTCGTGGGTCGCGAGTAAAGTGATCGGCAGCTGCAAGCACCGCGTGTGAGTCTGGGTAGCAGGCAAATAAAGCCCGCGCCAATCCCATGCGAATCGCGCCCGCCTGACCTGTCATACCGCCACCGTGTGTGTTTACAAAAACGTCAACCTTTTTAAGTGACTTAAGTGTAACCAACGGTGAAAGAGCTACTGAATGATCAGCTGCGCGATCGAAGTAAACATCGAGCGGAAGGCCATTGATAACGACTTCGCCCTTTCCTGGACGGATGCGTACACGTGCAACAGCATTTTTACGGCGGCCTGTGCCCCAATAGAAGCCATTAGCAGAAGATTCGCCGGTGCGACCAGTTGGGTCAACCTGAGGAATTTCTTCAACAGCTACGTCAGCTGTAACTTCTTCGGTTGTGGTTGTTGTATTTTCAGTCATCTTAATTAATTAATGCTTAGGGCCTGTGGTTGTTGTGCAGCATGAGGATGCTCGGCACCACCATAAACGTGTAACTTACTTAGCATGTGGCGACCCAATTTATTTTTTGGCATCATACGCTTTACAGCCTTGATAACAATTTCTTCGGGCTTTTCATCGAGCAACTTAGCAAAAGGAACTTCGCGCTGACCACCTGGATAACCAGTATGGTGAACGTAAACTTTATTTTCTGCTTTAGTGCCTGAAACGCGAACTTTCGCGGCGTTCACAACAATAATGTTGTCGCCACAGTCATAGTGCTCGGAAACAGTAGGCTTGTGCTTGCCCATAAGTACCATAGCAATTTCAGTTGCCATGTGACCAAGGGTAACACCTTCTGCATCAACCACATGCCAATCGCGGGCAATGGTTGTTGAATTCAAATGTGATGTAGTAGGACGCATCTAACTTATGAAGCGGGACATCCGCTTATTAGGGTCGGATATTGTAGTGCCTAGCTACGCTTAGGGCAAGGGGGCAATCAATAGATAACCATTAGCATCTACCGAATAACGTTTTTGGCCTAAGTAGCGGTTTTCGCTAGGGATAGAGGCGAAAGTAGCTGGGACGGCAGCCGACATCCATAATTCTAGCAGGGCTTGTAGGTGAATCGGGCCCTTAGTTATCGGAGCACGCCTGGGATGGCGTTCGGCAAAAGCTAATTCGGCGTATGACGCTGTGGATGGGACTACCTCGCTGCTAAACGGCTGGCGAAGCAATCCGGCGCCGTCACTACTTAACTCTTGCACCAACCAACTGCCATCGGCGGCTGGCATCCAAAGGTAGGCGCTGCTTGGTGGCGAGAAATAAAAATGGGCAAATGCTGCCAGCAAGACGGTGACTGATAGGATTTTTGTCGAACGACGCTTAATTGCAAACGCTGCGAATAAAATAACTAATAATGAAATCAGTAGCCCCCGGCCGTGTTGGCCATTGCCGGCATAAAGTGGATACGGCGCGAAGCGTGACGGCAACGGCAAGTAGGTATTTGCAAGCTGTGGATGCAGCGCCTTGTCGAGCAACAGCGGTGGCAATGCTGGATCTTTATTGACAGCGAGAATTTGCCATGGGTTAAATGATTCGATAGCGTCACCCTCAACCATGCCGGTTGCGTTAATCATTGCTAAGACCGGCGGCAGACATAAGGTGTAAACTAAAAGCAATCGCCCGCGCGCACTTCTTTCAATAACACCGGCAACAGCGATTGCGACTAAAGTAATTAGCGTAGCATGCCACCAAACACTATCATCGCGCAATGCCTGCAAGACTAATGTGACAGCATAAAGGCAAAGAAAATGAAATAGATTATCTTGTCGCTTGTTCAGAAGTTGGTAGGCAATTGCGCCGAGCAGTGCTTGAGACGGAGTGATTAGACTCGGCACAGTCACTGAAAGAGCAAGAAGCGCAAAGCCTATCATTTACAAAATATCTTCTTTTAACTGCAGCAACTTATTAGAGCGATCAAACACTTTAACGAGAGGGTCGTCGAGAACCACGCGCCCCACACCCGCCAAATTAGGAAATTGCTGCATCACCAATCCAAGACGGCGTGACTTGCGCTCGAGAGTAAGTGGATTATTATTGGCGTCGACGCTAAAAGGGTCTGGAGTTTGTGTCGAGCGGCCCCAGTCAATTTCGAGGCCATCAGCTGTAACAAAAGTCAAAGGCGGCACTATAGTTTTGGATGTCGCGCGATAATCTGCTTGTTGCTGAATGCCGATAATATTTAGCTTGGATATTGATTTCAGCTGGTCGGCCTCAGGAAAAATGCGCACTGCCTCTTGCAGCAATCCTGCAGCGCTAGTGTCTCCGGGCGATGGCAATTCGACTCCTTTAGGTATGTTAACACTCATAAATTTATCTAAGGTTTCGTCAGGGAATCCGAGGGGTAAGGCTCGCCCCTCAAGTGACAGCAAGCCAACCGCCCGCCCCCCTTGGCGAATGACCAATGCTGGAATTAACGATTTATAATAAAGGCGCAAACCTTCTGGCATAGCTAAATGCACCTCTACTGACTTTGGATCGATCCAGGGCACTTGGCGTACATAATCTTCGACCAAGCTAAGGCTGGCTGGGTCGTCGAGATCGAGCTCAGGCGCTTTTGACATCGCAAAGTCAAACATTTGGCCCCAGATCAAAGGCAAAGGCTGGCCAACGACGGTTGGGGTTTGCTCGACTCGGAATTGCGAGATATGACGAGTGCTGCTGCCTGAATCAGAGCAAGCAGCAAAAAGAAGCGCACCTAAAACGAGGGCGCCGGCGCGAAAAATGCAAGAGGAACGGTGCATGACAGAATGCATTCCTATGTTCTACCTTGACCCACGCCCCTATTCCACCCATGCTATGGGTATGTCCAATTTAGGACCCTCCCAATTCAAAGGATTCGAGCTGTCGAGCTTTCAGCGCAAAGCCGCGGCAGCGCTCGATACTGACCACAATGTATTAGTTGCCGCGCCGACTGGTGCAGGCAAAACCTTAGTGGCTGAATATGCAATTCACCTGGCAACTGCGCAAGGCAAGCGCTCGTTGTACACGGCGCCGATCAAAGCGTTGTCAAATCAAAAGTTTCGCGACTTTACAGAAGACGATGCCATCCCGAGTGTTGGTCTAAGCACTGGCGATATTAGCCTGCAATCAAATGCGCAGGTGTTAGTGATGACCACCGAGATATTGCGCAACACTTTAATTGAAGACGCTGAATCGTTAGCTGATGTCGGTGTAGTTGTGTTCGACGAAGTGCATTTTATGGACGACCCCGAACGCGGCTCAGTGTGGGAAGAGACACTTATGTTTCTGCCTAAAGATGTGATCATCGTTGCGCTTTCGGCGACCATTGCTAATTTGGGTCAGTTTGCTGCGTGGCTAGAGCGCGTGCGTGAGCGGCCAATAACTATTGTTGAAGAGACAAAGCGCCCGGTGCCGCTCAAGCACTATTTGTACCACCCTAAAGCTGGTGTTTTTAGCCAGCATCGTTTAAAGCAAGTTGCCAAGCGATTTTCTCAGCAATCGCGTAATCGAAATTTCAAACGCCGCGATGATACAGAGTTGCTTAACAGCATTATCGATAAAAACAATTTGCCAGCCTTATACTTTTGCTTTTCGCGAAAACTTACTTTAAGCAAAGCACAACGCGCAGCGCGTAACCGATTTTTAACTTGCAAAAACGAGCGTAAAGAATTTTCTAAAATTTGGCAACAAGCCAAGGATGAATTCAAGTTCAACGACGAGCGCGGACCAATGGCGGCACTGCATGACATCCTCGAGCGCGGTATTGGCTATCATCATGCTGGCATGCTGCCGCAGCAAAAAGAAATAGTTGAACGCTTGTTCTCTAAGGCGTTGATTAAGCTGCTGTACACCACCGAGACCTTCGCCATGGGTATTAATATGCCGGCGCGTTGCGTAGTGTTTGACTCGCTAATGAAATTTGACGGTGTCGATTTTGACTACATGCGTACTCGCGATTACTTGCAAATGGCTGGGCGCGCCGGACGCTTAGGCATGGACAACGAAGGGTTAGTTTACAGCGTTCTTGATTTTGACGACGTTATCGGCGCACCGATTCACCGCATTCAAGATGGCGGAGTCGAGCCAATTACCTCACGCTTTAATTTAGATTATGCAACTTTAGTGCATCTTCACGGAATCGCTGGCTCTGATGAGGCGGCAAAAGTCTGGGAAAAATCTTTTGCGGCTTATCAAGCTCGCGAGCATTCTAAAAAACGCGAAGAACGAAATCGTAAGCGTATGCGGGCGGTGCTCAAAAAGCGCTTTGAATTTTTAAGTGCCATGGGCTACATCGGAGACGGCACCGAAATCTTTAGTCGCGGCAAAACTAGTTTGCATTTATTTGGCTATGAGATACAGCTCACCGAGATGCTGTTCGAAGGCATCTTCGAAGACATTGCCCCACAGGCCTTAGCAGCACTGGTTGCAGCGACTATACACCAAGGGCGTCCACGTGATACTTATCCTAAGTATGTGTTACGGCCAATCCAGGGATTAATTCGTCAAGCTAAGCGCGTGGTTGAATATGCACGCGAGCAAGAAGAAATGGCCGGCTTAAAGCCAACTATTAAACAGCTTGACGAATCGATGTCGGCTGCTATTTACGAGTATGCGAATGGTTGTGAATTTTATCGCCTAGAAAAATTCACTAGTGCCGAGCCCGGCGATTTTGTGCGTATTGCGCGAATGACCGTGCAATACTTGCGTCATTTGCAACGCCTACTTAAAGACAGCGATCCGCAACTGGCTGAAACAGCAAAGATGGCCGTGAAACAAATCTATCGCGGGCCAGTTGATGTTAGCGCCGAACTGGGCTTGAATGCTCAAGAATTCGGATCAAGCAAGACTGCACGCACCGGCGACGAATCTGAATGAGCGATTTTTAGGGGTAAGGCGCAAAGAATATATTTGCCGTCTTCAACTTGGCTGAGGTCGATGCCTTCTAAAATTGCCATGTCAGTGCGAGCAATTTGATTGTGAGCTAAGAGTTGTTTGCACTCAAATGCATCTACGGATGGCGTGTCAATGCCGATTAGTTCGACATGTTGTTGCTGTAAAAAGCTAAGCAACTCAACGGACAAAGAATTAAAATCGGTATTGAAAACGGTACGGTCGGGGGCAGAATTTGTGCGCAGCAAAACGCGCCGGGCTGTAATTTTTACTTTAATATCGGCGCATTGAATGCGTTTAGAGCGTGCCACATTTACACTAATAACCTGACACTCGCCGTAATATTTATTTAGGTCAACCTGGTCGATGCCGCTACCGCCAGCAGAGTAATGGTTTGGTGCATCGGTGTGCGCGCCAAGATGGGTAGTAGTATTAAAAGAGCTTAACCCGAAATTATCACCTTGGCTAAGCGCGCAACTAATTTCACGAGTGAAGCTGACATCGCCTGGCCACACCGCAAGGTGTTCATCAATTAGCGGGCTGATATCGATAATTTTCATTTGCTAAAGCAGGCCACTACTTTAAATTCGACAGCGATTGGTGTTGGCAAGGCACGAATTGCTATGGTGGTACGCGCAGCTTGGATGTTGGTGAAATGTTTAGCATAAACCTCGTTGTATGCTGAGAAATCACGATCGATATCGACAAGAAAAGCCGTTACATCAACTACGTCTTCGAGGCTCAAGCCACTTGCGGCAAGCACTGCTTTGACATTTACAATCACCTGCTCGGTTTGTGCAGCAGCGTCATAGTCACGCGGATTGCCTTGGTCATCAACGATTGGGCCGCCTGGAATCTCGTTTGTTTTAGCGGTGCGCGAGCCAACACCAGAAAGAAACAGCAAGTCGCCGACGCGGCGCGCATGCGGGTATGCACCAACTGGATCAGGCGCTTGGTCAGTATTAATTATTGAATCAGTCATGATGTTACTTTGACAAAATGTTGCGGTCACCGCGATAAATTTCGGAGCTGTCTTCGTCGTACTCGAACAGTTGCGAAGCATTGGGTTGAGGCTTGATTGAAAGCAATGCCTGGCCAGTACCCCACACCGCTTCGTAACTATGCAGCTTTCCGCTATAGTTGTTTGACTCACCCATCACCGCAGCCAACCACCACATTGCCTTCATGCGCTGCTCTCCGTGAGCCTCGGCGGCGAATTGGCGTGCTAATTGCGAAACGTCTTCGAGGCGCCCCTCAACCAGCAATTCGATAAGTTTACGATTCCATTCGTCGTCTTTTTGCGAGTGAATGCGATCACTTTGAGGATCAATATTCGTTGTAAACATTCGATTAGACAATGAAGTACTAGCCACTACCGCCACTTTTTTTCCGCTTGCCTCGATAGCATCGCGCGCAGCCTTGCCTAACACTAAAGTTTCGCCGCGGTCTGCATAAACATTACACGACACCATTCCCATTGGAATAGCATTATCCGGATTAAGCAGCTGCGCCACCACCAGAGAACCAGTATCAACAGGGAAACCATGGTAATTAACGGTACGCGCAGCCAAGCCACGTTTTTCAGCTGCAGCGCGGTAGGCAGCAGCGAACTTTGCATCTATCTTCAAGTCGTACTTAATCGTGCCCAAGTCGTGAAAGTCGTCATCGACTTTGGTCCAGCACGGATTAGGGTCGGCCTGCATCTGATGGCCAATAATGCTATGCCACTGGGTACTGTAAATTAACAACAATTCGGCACCTGAATCTGCTAGCTGCTGACGTGCAGTAGCAAATGAATCGTGCAAGCGCTGCCAGCCAGGATTGTCATGTGGCGCAAGCAACAATTGCGGACGACCCGGGGCAACAAATCCGATGACTACGCTCAACTTGCCACCTCTGGAGTCCATTCAACGACAGCATTGCCTGTGCCAATAACGGTGCCATAGCCATAAATTTTAGCGGCGTATGTTGGCACCTCAAGTGCACCAAGAAGCCAGGTCAAACTACCATCTTTACATTCAGAAATTGACTGTTCAATAAAGTCAGGCATTTCATCTAAAATTTGCTGACACTTACCAGCGCGCATTAACTCGAGGATATGTTCATCCCATGCTGACTGATTTTCATTGTAAATATGTTCGTATTGCGGGTCTTCTGGATCGGCAGGCTCGGATGTAAAGTGACGGTGTGACAAAGATGTCGATGCGAGTAAAACGGCACGCTTGCCCGACTCTTCAACCGCTTGACGAGTTGCTGCGCCAAGGGCTAACATTTCTAAATCTCCGGCTTCATTTGAATAATCAAAATAAGTGCGTCCTGACGAAATGCAAACAATTGGTTTATCCCATTTAGGTCGCGCTAATTGGCAGGAGGTAATGGTACCGTAATCAACCCTGAAGTCTGGATTGCGCATCATCTGCATCTCTAAGCCACGCTGTTCGGCAGCTTGGCAAATACTTTGTGCCAGCTCGACATCGACATTTAAGTCATAGTTAAAGCGAAACAAGTTAGGGAAAATAGGATCAACCGACAAGCCTGAAAAGTTTTCGACGCCAAGCAAATGGTGTCCGACCCTAGTTTTCCAGTGTGGAGTATGAATTATTAAAACGTCAAAATCTTTGGCATCAAGTGACTGCTGTAACTTTGCATAACCATCATGCAAGGCCTGCCATGCACCGGCGCCGCTTGAACGAGCCTCATTTTGTGGAGGGTTGGCTGCATACACCAAATGCGGTGGATGCGGTGCAATGCACCCTGAAACAATAGAACCTGGCTTGTTACTCATAGTTGTAACGTACGCATATATTGCGATCTTGGCTAAAGAAATTGAGAGAGTAGTCGCCACCCTCGCGACCTACACCCGACTGCTTCATGCCACCAAAGGGCACTCGCAAATCGCGCATATTCCAGTCGTTCACCCACACCATTCCTGATTGAATGTGTTCGGCAAAATGGTGGGCGCGCTGCAAATTGCTGGTAAACACTGATGAGGCTAAACCGAACTGAGTATTGTTGGCTAGTTGCAAAGCGTGCTCGTCGTCGTCAAAGCGATGAACTGTAATCACCGGCCCAAAAATCTCTTCTTGTACAGTTCGACAATCGTGATCGAGGCCAACAATGACTGTAGGTTCAAAAAACGCCCCGCCTTCAGCGCCAAAGGCATTACCGCCGCAAATTATTTCGCCGCCTTCTTGCTTGGCCAACTCAATGTAAGCCACTACCTTGTCGCGGTGTTGTTGTGAAACTAAAGGGCCTATTTGGTCGCGGTACACAAACGCTTGTTCTGCCAAGGCATCAACAAAATCATCGTATATTTCAGCAGCAACTAGCACTCGCGATCCGCACAAGCACACCTGGCCACTATTAAAAAAAGCGGCGCGCGCAACAGTCGCAATGGTGTGATCAATATCACAATCAGCAAAGACCACACTTGGGTTTTTACCGCCTAGTTCAAAACTTGTTTTCTTAAGCAACGGCGCAGTGGCTGCAGCAATTGTTTTTCCTGTTTCGGTGCCGCCGGTAAACGACACCGCCTTTATATGCGGATGCCGAACAATAGCGTCGCCGATTTCATTACCAAATCCGTGCACAACATTGAATAGTCCTGACGGAGCGCCGACATCAGCGAATAGTTGGCCTAGAATCGAAGCCGTCGTCGGAGTTATTTCGGACGGCTTGGCAACTACAGAATTGCCCATCGCAAGTGCCGGTCCGAGTTTCCAAGTGAGTAAATGCAAAGGGAAATTCCAGGGAGTGATTAAGCTGACTGCACCTAAAGGTTGGCGCAACACATAATTAATCGCATTATCAGCAGCCACAGCTGGTGTAGTCTTTGTCGACACTGCCTTCGCGAAATAGCGCAAATTATCAATTGCACGTGGCACGTCGCCATTTAAAGCGTTAAGAAATGGCTTACCACTGTCTTTTGATTCGGCTAAAGCGATTTCTTCAAGTCGCTCAGTCATTGCCTCGGCCACAGTCATCAACAAGTCGCTACGCTGCAAAGCATTTAACCCGCCAGCGCCACTATTGCCCTGGCCACCATTCAGATAACAATCATGTGCAGCAGCGACCGCATCAAAAGCATCTTGTTCAGCAGAGCGCGGCAATAGATTAATTACATCGCCATTAGCTGGATTGATATTTTCAATCCATGAGTTATCAGTGGCAGCACAAGCCTCGCCATTAATCCAATTATGAATGCGTTCAATCGTCATGACAGTAATCTGTGTAATCGTAATGATAACGGTCTTTATCGGGATCCCATTCGTCCCAGGTTAAAACTTTTTCGAGCTTTGCCAAATGAGAATCAGGCACAATGCCTGGCACGAGAAACGCCTTTTGGCGATGCAAAGAATAAGGGTTGCGCAACTCAAAACCCAAGCTTCCTAGAATACCGCGCACCACATACCAAGATGCCTGTGAATTCCAGCCGTGAGCAATTTTAATCACAATGCCTAAGCCTCGCGGGTAATCAGGGTGTTCAATCGCTAAGCCAACTAAGCCATCAGCACCTTCTTTGCAAAGCACCTTGCCATCACAAGCTTTAATCGTGGTCGAATCGAGCCGGTTAAAACCACCAACCAAATCGGGATTGTCAATCATTGCTTGCCAAATCCAGTCTTCGTTGCGACTAGCGACCAGGCCAGCATACAACATTGCGAGTTCGCTAACCGTATTAGACAAAGTTGGCAAGCCACAACCGTCGCGAGCAATTCGCAACGGCTTCCAGTCGTCTCCGAGAAAACGACGAACCTGCCGCATGTAGTCTTTAAAGAAGGGATGCCCTGGCAGCATGTATCCGGATAATTCCCATTGCTTGCGCTTGCAGCCTTGCAGAATCGCAGCATGCTCTCCGGAGCAGCAGTGAAACCATCGCCGTGGACGGCGCACTTGGCGTCCGAATTGAATGAGTGGTACGTCTAGAGGAGCTTGCATATACCCCCATTCGTTTTCTTCTAGAAGTGATTGCGCCGCCGCCACATGCTGGGCATCACCGTTGTGACTGGCAACAGAAATTGCCTTTTGCTCGGGGCTTAAGTCACTTAGTTCGTCTGTAAAAACTTTAAGCATCAATGGCTTCATCATTGAGCGGCCGTAACACAACACATTGCCGCCAAAAGAATGAATAACTTCATCGCCATGCGACCATGCCACTGCGCCGTGGATGGTTGTTTCAGACACTCCGTTGCGTCGATAATCGACTAAGGGCTGCCACTCGACATCGCGCCCAGTCGGGATACCCGGTTGCTGTTCGCCGAACGGCGACGGCGGATATAACTTTGTGAGTGGTCTATCAGTCATTGTTTATTTGCGGGATAACATGCTCGGCGAAGGATTGCATATTGCGCATAACGCGCGCACTATCGTGGTTGTAAAAATCAAACCATAACATCAAGCGGTCGTCGTCATTAAAGCGCTCTTTGATCTGCTGGGTAATTGACTGCGGCGAACCGACCAAAGCATTCTCGGTAGCCCCCTCAACCTTTTTCGGATCGATTGTTCCTTCGAGGGCATTCCAGTATTCACTCAATGCGGCCTTTGCTTCAGCAGCGGCGGCAGTGTTTTGCTGCGCCTCGCTAAGACCAGCCTCGTTATTCAAAAAAACGAAAACGGTCCGCGGCATATAACTACGCTGCCACTTACCACCAGCAGAGTTAAATGCGGATGCCATGCGCGTGTGTGTAGCATTGATTAGCTCATCGGCGGTAATCGACAGGTTAAACACCTTAACTGGCGCCAGTTCATTTAATTCAGACTGCAATTGTGGATCGTGAGAACCGACGGTTAAGTCGAGTAATTCGCGGCGCCAATGCTGCGGAACTACTTTTATTTGTTCAAAAACGAAGCGACGCTTAATTTTAATTTGCGTTGCATCTCTGGTACCAGAGAATTGTTGGTGTGCTTGCTGTACCTTAAGCCAATCAGCATCGCTGCGAAAGTTGTCGCGCGACAGAGTGGTCGATGGGATATCATCTGAACATATTGTTTCGCCATTTAAAAGCCTTACAAAAACATGTGCCGCTTCACGAAAAATCAATCCTTTAAGTGCAGGCCATGCAGCTTGTTCAACAATATTGCGCGGCACAACCCCATAAGCCCGATTCATGAATTCAAAGCGTCCGGCAGCAAAGCCGACTTTTATTTGTCGCTGCTCGTCGGGGTTTAAGCCATGCAGCGCACAAAAAGCAGCAATGCGTTCGGCTGCGGCAATCGGGCCACCATTGCAAATAATGTTCATTATGGCCGAGCCCATTTCGATGCTTTTAGTGCGCGCGAAAACAGCATGACTAAGCTGCAAAAAATCGACATTCAATCCTACTTCACCTTGGAAATGAGGCACAACTGGCTGCAGGTTTTTCTTCTGCACCTCAGTTGATAAATGTGACTCGGCGACCCAGGCGCATTGAAAATTTAATTTGTCAGCAAGCTCTACTTGCTCGAAAAAGTTTTCGAACATTTGCGCTTCAGTTGGGCAATCACCTGCAACCGGCGTTTGGCAAATGGAAAAAAAGACGTCGAATTGCATTAGATACTATTTAAACGGCCGCCATCGACAGCAATAGATTGACCACGCACATACCCACCTGCAGGGCTGGCCAAAAAAGCTGCTAGAGCCGCCAGCTCGCGGGGATCACCAAGGCGTTGCGCCGGTATTGTGGCTAGCCATTGCTCTGCGACATCGTCTGCACTAATGCCGCGACGCTGAGCAACTGTTGTTTTAAGAGAATCTAGTCGGTCTGTTGCAGTAAATCCAGGCAACAGATTATTAATTGTGATATCTGCTGGCAACTCTTTAGACAATGTCTTCGACCACGAAGCGACAGCACCACGCACCGTATTAGACACCCCAAGCCCAGCAATAGGCTCTTTAACTGAAGTTGAAATCACATTAATAATACGCCCATAGCGAGCTTTTGCCATTGACGGCGAAAGAGCTTTAACTATTTCATGCGCTGCAAATAAATGGCGGCGCATAGGCTTCAAAAAATCATCGATGGATGCTTCGAGAAGAGGTCCACCTGGAGGCCCTCCTGAATTATTAACGAGGATATGAACCTCGGGTAGTTCGCTTAAAATCTGCGCAACAACTTGGTGAACGGCATCAGTATCTTCGAGATCGCAAGTTGCAAAATGGGCAGTACCTTTTGAAAGCGCGATGCAGTCTTTTGATAAAGCCTCGAGCTTTTCGTGAGAGCGCGCGATTAAAAAAACGTTAGCGCCCTGCGCAGCCATAGCCAAAGCTATTTCTCGGCCGATGCCTGTTGATGCGCCACAAATAACTGCATTGCGTTGGTCAAGAGAATTGGAAAGCGTCATTATTTTGTCCATTCGGCGTTGCGCACTTCCCAGATTTCAGGGAAAAAGCGCAGTGGAAGTCGTGATTCGAGAAAAGCTGCACCAGTAGAGCCGCCGGTGCCTTTCTTGGCGCCAATTGTACGCGAAACCATAAGAATATGCGCCGAACGCCAATTAGACCACATGGTGTCAAGGTCAATTAGCGCTTCGAATAGCAATACCATATGGTAATTTTCTTGAGGCTGGTCATAAATACTACGGATGACCTCAACGACTTGCTTGTTCATTTCATAAGGTTGCGAAAAATCGCGGTTAGTCACACTGTCTGGCACATCGTGGCCGATATTCTTTAATGTCTTTAACAACTTGTCATAGATGCTTGGTTGGGTGCATCGCTCTTTCAAGCGGTCGAGCTCGTGCGGATGCTCTTCGAAAAACTGGAAGAACCAAGGGTCGCGCAAGCCTAAAGCAAACTCTACTTCGCGAAACTGCATCGACTGAAATCCGCTACCTGTGCCTAGCGCCTCGCGAAAGCCAGAGAACTCTTTGGGGGTAAGGGTGCCGAGTAACTGAATTTGCTGTGTTAGGCAGGTCATGATGGCGTTAATACGCTTTATGACTTTTAAAACTCGCGACACATTTCCTTCATCGATATGAGTTGCCAACAGGTCGATTTCATGCAACACTTCTTTAAACCAAAGTTCGAAACTTTGATGAATCACGATGAAAAACATTTCGTCGTGGTGGCGTGGTTCACTGCGCAATTGCTGCAACGAAGTGAGTTCAGGGATTTTCAAATAGCTATTGTAATTTAGCTCGTCGATCTGAAGATTTCCGTAATCTTGGTGTCGGTCACTCATGCTACAAAGGATAACAGCGCGATGTTAAAATCTAGGCATGAATCTCTACCGCCGTAATCCCGAAAGTGTTGATGTCAGCAATCGAATCGAACCATGGATTGAGCTGTGTGGCCCAATGCGCGGCCCTCGTGTCTGGAATGATGACTGCGGCAAGTGGTCGCAGCGCCCTGAAACTGGCGACTTGATTGCTGTTTACGATTCATACGGCCAATACCGCGGATGGGCACTATATCACCACCGCTCGCGAATTCGTTTGCGCGTTGTAACACGTAGCAGCGAGCGCCCTGGCGATGCGTGGTGGCATGCCAAAGCAGAAGCTGCTGCCCTGCGCCGTCTAAATGACCCGAGTGTGCCAGATGATGTGTGCCGGGTTATTAATGCCGAGGGCGATGATTTTCCAGCATTAATGGTTGATCGCTATCAAGACACTTTAGTGGCTGTAGCGTACACATCAACAATGGTCGGTATCTTTGAAATGGTGGCGCCGACTTTGCATAAAATTCTTGGCACCAAGCACTACCATTTAAGCAGCGACCATAAAACTGCAAAGGCCGAAGGCGACAGACAAATAATTCTTAGGTCAGACGATTGCCCTAGAACTTTGTCATTCACCGAAGACAAAATAAAATTCGAAGCAAGCCTAGCTGATGGTCATAAAACCGGATTTTTCTGTGACCAACGCGACAATCGTAAACGTCTTGGCGAATTAGTCAAAAGCATGGTTGACCAAGGAAAGAAAGTCGATGTTCTTGATGTGTGCAGCTACACTGGCGGATTTGGATTACAGGCAGCCAGCGCAGGTGCTGCAAGCGTACATTGCATCGACCTAGACGAAAAAGCAATTGCGATGGGCAAGCGCAATGCCAACATTAACCAGCTTAAAAAGATTAAATTCACCCATGCTGATGCTTTTAGTTATTTGCGCACTTTAGGACAAAATCAAAAACAATACGACGTGGTGATTGTCGACCCCCCTAAATTTGTACCATCGCGCCGAGAGTTTGAAGAAGGCCAAGGGAAATATCACGACATAAACAAACTTGCTTTCCCTTTAGTTAAACCAGGTGGCTTTATTGTAAGCTGTTCATGTAGTGGTTTATTTAGCGCAACCGATTTGACAGAAACATTGCGGCGCGCGGCGCGAGCACGCAAGGCTAGAATTGTTCGCGAGAGTGGTGCCGGATGTGATCACCCGATTCGCTTAGATTTCCCGGAAGGACGCTATCTAAAAGCAGTATGGATGAAGCTCGACGATTAATTAAAATCTATTCGCACGCCGCTTAGCACTTCTGTTCCGTCGCTATCTTTGGTTAAACGCAATATAATTGCTTCGTCAATGCCATCAGCGTCAAAATCGCGAATAAGTATCGCATGCGGCGCTTGCCAGTCTTTAAGAGTGACTGACATTGCAGCAGTCTTGCCATTTGCCAGTGATGCCATCGCCGAAGTTCGGCCCAACATCCACCCAGTAAGCGTTGTTATTTTTATATCTAAATCACTGTCACCTTCTAGGCTTTGCTGCAAGAATTTCTCTATCGCTTCATGCAAAATATTTGATGTACTTACTGCGTCTTTATAAACATTAAGCGACCCGCTTGCATCAAGAATCATCAAGTCATTACGCAAGCCATCGCCATCTATGTTGCATGTCCGTACGATACGCTTACGCATTTTTGACAAATCTTCTTTACCTTCTTTATAAGTAGATATCAAAGAGTCACCTTCCAAGGTTGCTGTACGGTTGCGGAAGGATCGGCGCTCAAAGGTGCCGTCTCCGAGACCGCGAAACACCATAAAGTAGAATTCGATTTCCCATGACATCAAGGCAGCGCGTAAAATTTTTCCGATTCCTACGTCTTCTACGCGAATGATTACCAAATCAGGAAATTCGTCGTCGTCGATTCGCGCCGGGAACAAATACACTGAATTGCCTCGAATCAATAGACGCTGTTTTTCTTCATCTAGATTGATTCCATTTTCGTCGCCCAAGAAAACATGTACCCGACGGTCAGACAATAGCATTAAATCTGTGTCGCCGTCGTTATCGAAATCTGCCCACTTGTCTTGAACCAAGAATGCTGCACTCGCGCTTATATTGCCAAGGTCGAGCTCGAATTCGCTTGAATCCTTGGCGAATTCAAAAGTCTTTAGCGTGCGCGTTGGAGTACGCGGAAACCCATTTTCAGTAGCGATATATTGACGGATGTGGCCGTTTTCGTTGACAACCAAATCAGGCAAATCGTCGCCACTTATTTCCTCTGGCCGCAAACCTGGCACGCTGATGACGCGCCCTACTGTTCCGAGCAAGTCACTATCATTTACTATTCGCAACTTTGAAAGCGCGCCGAGCGCAAGGGCATTCATAAAACCGTCTTCACTGTTTAGATGTAGACGTACCTGGTCAGCCACTGGCAACAGCAAATCAAGAAGACCGTCACCATTAAAATCTCGAAGGAATTGTGCGGAGTGGATGCCTGTCGGCGGCATTGCACCTAGGCGCGAAGCAACTGCTTCTGAAAACATTAACTGGCTATCTGCTGAAGCACTGTCTACTGCCAACAGTAGCTGCTGTAGCTGCTGCCCATCATTAAGTATCCAAAGTTCTTCGTAACCATCTCTGTCGTAATCAACAACCGTAAACAAAGTTGCCATGCCTGGGATGTCTATCGATTGGTTTGACTCGATCAACTTTATTGTACCGTTGTCTATAGCGACAAGGTGAAGTCGCTTTGAGCCATCAAGCTGAATTGCCGCAAGATTTGCTACTGGGCTCAGAGGGGCAATGGGAGTGACTTGTTGCGCAAGAAAGAGTAAGATTGCAAACATCATTTAATTACCGACAAATATATTTCTATTGACCCAGAGCGAATAATCACAATATCTGAGATGTTATCACTGTTTAATGATTTCACTTTTACACTTGCATCAAGAGCCTGTAGTGGCAGATCGATAGTGTTCGAGTCAGCCACACCGATGGCGCCTTCGGTTACTTCAAACTGACGGACTCGAAATGAGCCGGCATCACTAATTTCGACCAAATCAGGCAATCCGTTGGATGTCAAACTTGGCGCAAAAGAATCGGTGGCGACCAGCGATTCAATATCATCAAAATTCATGCTGCGTTTTTCAGCGAAAGCAGACCGCGATTGCCAGCCACCCTCCTTTCCAAGAATTGCTGAGGCTACATGCACTAATTTGGGGCTACCACTACGCACAAACAAACCAAGGTCGAGAGACCAATTTGATTTGCAAACGTCGAGCAGACCATCGCCATTAATGTCAAGCAGCTGCACACCAAGAGCTGTAGACTGCGCTTTGAAAGTCGCGTCTGCAACGTTTAGATCTTTCTTTTGCCACGGATCTATAAACAACTTTATCAACCAAGGCCGAGTTTGGCTGAGAATATCATCGCGAGAGCTTACAAAAAGTAAATCGGCCTGCGCTTTGCCAGAAATTGGCAACCATTCTAGCTGCTCAATATTGCTTTTATCTCCCTTGGGCAATGGGTATACCCGATCGGCTTGTTGCAAAAAAGAATGATTTGCACTTTGCAAATGAACAAATAGCTGGTTTTCATTTACATATGACAAGTCAAGCAAACCGTCGCCATTAACGTCTGCCCAAACGGGCGCGGGCAATTCAACACTTGAATAAAGAGCTGGAGGATAAAGCAACACTCCGACGCCTTCGTTAGGCACAAAAAGTGATGACAAGCGCTGCCCACTTAACGAGGGACGCACACGGCCGTCCATCCAGCTTGAAGCCGCAACTGGTGCGGTCATTGTTTTAGGCTTAATATCGATTACTCCACTGACTACACCATCATGCTGGATTATCTGATAACCTGAAGTGGTGATTACAACCATCTCAGGCAGACCATCGTTGTCAATATCAGCAACCGTATTTAATAGCGGTGCTGAAAAAGTAAAGGGTACATCAAGCAACAAGGATTCGCGCGACAATAGTGTTGTGCGACCGGTAGCATTACGCACATAAACACCTCTTGAGGCGGTAAATATTAATTCATCACCACCTTCTTCCGGTAAAAAGTTGCCGGTAGCCCAAGCCACTACTCCTCTTGGAATTTCTATGTGCTGCTGTGGGGTTGCACTGAACACATTCAAGTGTTGATGGTACACATCGATGAATCGCCGGCCATCTGTATAAATAGCAACAAATAAGTCGAGGTCACCATCGCCGTCGGCATCAGCAAATTGCAGTTCATTATTAAAATAACCCTGCGGGTGTACAAAACTATTTTGATGTGAAGACTGTGCAAGACACAACAGTATTACTAAACTAATCATTGTTCTCTATTATGACTATTCTTCTTCAAGAATCAACTCGCCTGTTTTCCATTCTAGCAAGCCCAATACCGAGTATACCGACTCGTTTCCATCGCGCTTATAGCTGAACAAATCTACCAGCACCAAATTGCCACAAGTGAACACACCTTTGTCGGCGCCCGGAGTACTTTGCCAGTAAAACAGCGGCCACAAGCCTACCTCTGTAACGAATCTTTCTGGCTTCCAGGCGTTCATGCTAAGGAGGTGTTGCGTTCCATCTTGGCGCTCAACAAGCATATCTACATGAGCACCAGGAGCCAGTCCAAGGCGGATGCGCCGCACTAATTCTGCTGCTGAGCCAGGATTGTCATTTTGATAGGAGATAACCTTGTCGCCAATCTTGCCGCCAGCAACTCGCAATGGACTTTGATTGTCTAATGCAGCAATGACTGGTTTGGCTTGCAGGTTGTCAGAAAAGGCTGCGCGTATCAAACCGCGTTCGACGAAGTATTTGGTGCGCAACTTATTGTTGCTTTTCATCTGCAAATCAACGACAGCAATCAAAACTTCAGGACCACGCTGGATTTCTAATTCGACAGAACGATTTTGCAACTCACCCGCCAACAAAGCCGTTACCCGTTGTGGATCATCTGTTGGGTGCCCATCGTAGCTCAGTAAAATATCAGACGGTTGGAGCCCGGCAATATCCGCTGGGGATTCTTCACCCACGCGTCTAATTAAGACCCCTGGCTGCACATCTAAGGAAAACACATCTTGAGACTGCAGCAACTCTAGCTCGACGCCTAAGAAAGCCGTTTTGCCTGGGACAATCTCGGCGGCAGTGTCAATTCCGTAAAAAGAAGGTGGCAAATCGGCAGGCTGAACAGTGAAAGAACAACTGCTGAAGATTAAGGACGCGATAAAAATATAACGCATTACAAGGCACGGCGACGAAATGCCGCAACAGAGAAAATAACAGCCAACACCAACAATGGCAAAGGGCTTAGCCAGCCAATACTAGCAATTTCATCATACGAATAAGGATATGCATCGCTTAGACCTTGAGAATAACTAGCAGTGCGCTCAAGAAACGAGTCGGGCCCAAATGCCGGTAGGAAATCGGCAAAATAGTATGGCATTAGTTCAGAAAAATTTTCATGAAGCATTGTCGGAACTAACACCATCATAAAACAGACGCCAACCGCCAACACCGACCGCTGAAAAATTGCACCACATGCCGACGCAAAAACACCCAAGGTAACTAAAGGCAAAACTGCATGCAGCATTGACTTATACAAGGCGGACGCGACGCCGTCGTCAACAATTGACATGATCACCTGCCCTTCTTCAACAATATCGCCTGCGTCAAACAGAATCGAAGACATTAATGCTGCTCCGAGCAAAGCGCAGGCGTAAAGACTAAGCGGAATAACAACCGCGACTACAGCGCGCGCCAAAATCAATGAGGTGCGAGATATTCTACGAGACAAAGGGTCGCGAATTGAGGCAGATGAAATTTCGTGAGGTAAGGCACCGGCGATGAGCAATATTATCGACAACTCAACAAGGTATAAAGTTGTATGAGTAGCCAGCGCCCACTGCGGCCAGAAGTTATATGAAGAAACCTCTTCAAGTGCTAGCTCGTTGAGTTCTGCAAATGCGCTAACACTACCTCGATTAAACACAACGAGCAAGCAAGCAAGCAAAAACACCATCACATGCATAACACGAATTGACCGACGGTGGCTGAATAGGTAAAACTCGCCAGCTATTGCACGTCGCAAGCTAGACATTTGCCACCTTACTATCTTGCGCATCTACAGCAGACTGAAACACATCTATTAAAGAAGACCGCTCTACAAAAAACTCAGACACAGAAAGCTTGGTTTCTATCAATTTCTCGAGGGCTGGTTGTGACTCAAAATCGGAAGGAACCTTTGCTGCAACCTGGTCGGCGCTGACTTCAATATTGGCAACACCTTCAAGTTGGGCAAACTCGGCCGCAACTGCTTGTGGCTGACTAGTGCGAGCCACCAAGCGACTAGGCATACTCTTGAGCAAGTCATCTGTTGAGCCCTGCAATAAGGTTCGCCCATCGTCAATCAAGCCAACGTGAGTACAAACGTGCTGCACCTCGCGCAAATGATGACTAGACAAAACTACCGTTTTACCCTCGACATTCGACAACTGATCAAACAACTTCAACATACGTTCGACACCTTGCGGATCTAATCCTGACAATGGTTCGTCAAGCATTAATAATTCGGGATCGCCAAGCAAAGCACGAGCAACTGCAGCCCGACGTCCTTGGCCGTGTGATAGGCGTGAGCCATAGTTATGTTGCCGGTGAGTTAACCCTACTAATTCGAGCACTTCGTCTATGCCTCTTCCGCCGGTAATTCCGCCGCGAATGCAGGCTAACTCGAGATTTTGGCGAACACTAAGAGTGTCGTCAAGGCCAGGTGGGTCTAGAGCGACTCCGAGAGATTGTGGCAGCTGTGACAACTGCGCAACATCATTACCGAATATTTCAATGCTGCCAGAAGCAAATTGTTGCAAGCCTAAAGCTGCACGCATCGCAGTAGTTTTTCCGGCACCGTTGCGCCCTAATAACCCATATAGTGACCCTTGTTCAACGCACAAATCTACACCATGCAAAATCTCTTTGCCTCCGAGTTTAAGCTTGAGGCCAATTACATCAATTGCGGGGGACGGGCTGCTCATTTTTTAGCGAGGCAATGGCGGCGGAGAGCCATCGATATTATTATCGGTAGAGTTAGTCAGCAACTCTTTGATTGAACCTATACCACCAAGCACATTCGAAGTTTCGAATGGCAGGAATACCGTTTTGTCGCCTCGTCCATTCGCCGCTAGCGAGCCAAGAGTCTCAAGGTAATTAAGCGCGACTTGGTATTGAGCAGCGTTGGCATCGACACCAACCAAGGCATCGCGCACAATCGCTAAACCTTCGGCCTCGCCCTGGGCACGCAACACGCGCGCCTGACGCTCGCCTTCGGCCTCGGCAATATTGGAATCTCGCTCGCCTTCAGCACGCAATATCTTAGAAAGCTTTTCGGCCTCGGCATCAAGAACTGTCGCGCGCTTATCTCGCTCGGCACGCATTTGTTTTTCCATTGCCTCTTGCACTGTGTGCGGTGGAGAGATGTCTTGCAATTCTACTCGATTAACTTTGACACCCCACTTGTCAGTCGCCTCGTCGAGCACGGTTCTCATCTTACCGTTAATCAAGTCGCGACTAGATAGCGTAGTGTCTAACTCCATTTCACCGATGATATTACGCAAAGTAGTTTGCGCCAATTTTTCAATCGCAGTTGGAAGGGACGCCACCTCGTAGGCAACCCTTTTGGGGTCAGTAACCTGATAGTAAAGCAACCCGTTAACTGAGATTACCACGTTGTCGCGGGTAATAACTGACTGTTCAGGGAAATCAAAAACCTGTTCACGCATGTCAATTGAGCTAGCCATGACTAAGCGAGTAGTTTTGCCTTTCACCAAAGCGTCGCGCCACTGCACGGAGCGTGGGCGATCGACAAATGGCCAAATGATGTTTATTCCGGGGTCTAGAATTCGACTAAAGCGCCCCAAGCGTTCGACAATGACGACTTCTGCTTGGCGCACAATGCGCAAACCCTTTAGCGCCAAAATGACGACTAAAACTACAAATGATATGATGATTGGTTGCATGCTGTTTTATTACTTAACTAAAAGAGTGTTTCCTTCAACGCCAGTCACCTCAACGGAGGCACCGACATGGTGATTGGTAGAAGAACGAGCGCGCCATTCTTCAGACGCTACTTTAACGTAACCGGTTTCGCCATCAGCTATTTCGCCAACGACCTTTGCTGAAACGCCGACTAGTGCATCAACATTAGATGGCTCACTACCATCAATCATTTTACGCAAAAAGATTGGGCGTATAAACAATAGGCCTATCATGACGCCGACAGCGAAGGCAATTAGTTGGGCTTGTACCCCTAGCCCCAAGCTAGCAACTATTGCTGCAAGGAGGGAGCCAGGCATTAGAGCACCCAACAAGAATCCAGCAGTAAAAACCTCACCTATGAGAAACACTACAGTGGCGAGTAACCAGAACTCCCATGACAGGATTGATGCGAGCGACTCTTCGGACAGAAAATTAGCTAGCTCTGCCCAGAAAGTTTGCTGTTGTTGGATTAGCATTAAATTCATGCTTGCCATCATATCAATTTATCAAGCCTAAGCCTACTTCAATTGCCTTATCTAATTGGCGATCAACCTGAGAAAGGAAGTCTTGCGGCAAATTTTCTACCGGATAATCAGGAGGACAGCCATTTAATTCCATGTTGGTCTGATTTTTATCATTTACGTACCACCCACGGAACGGCATGCGCACAAAGCTACCATCAAGTAGTGTGGCGCCTCCGGTAGAAATAACTGCACCATAAGTTGTCTTACCAACTACTGGCCCCCTTCCAAGTGTTTTGATTGACCAGGAAAAAATTTCAGCGTTTGAATATGAGTTTTCATTACATAGCACCACGACCGGCTTCGTCCATGTCGCGAAAACTCGGCGTCCTTGTGGGTAGCCTACGCCGCCGCCACGAGGGATAGTAAAGGCATGGTCGCGTGTGCTAAGCATTGTGAGAATCATATCTGTCGTCCAGCCGCCGCCATTTTCTCGAACATCAATCAGCAAACAATCTTTGCCATTTGCTGCAGCGAAGAGCTTGCGCTGGAACTCAAGCAATGGGTCGGTGCTCATCGACTCAATATGGATGTACCCCAAACGGTTAGCAGATTTCTCGTCAACATGTGCACGTGACATTTTTTCGTAACGCTGATAAAGCGCGGCGTTTATCGAAGATACCGGACGAATAGTCACTTGATGAGCATCAGCATCTTGCCGCTTGACTGTAAGGTATGTTTCTTGGCCTGCAGTTCCGGTCATTAACCGCGCCCAATTGTCGCCCACTTGGTAATCAATGCCGTTCACTGCCAACAACAAATCGCCGGCTTGCAACAACGAATCTGCGCGAGCAGCCGGAGTATTGTCAACAACCTCAGCGACACGACGCCCAGGGCCAGAGTACTGCTCGTCGAATAGCACACCAAGCATGCCCATCGATGGGCTGTCTGTTTCTTTGGCTGCGGAACGCCCAAAAGAATAATAACCCATGTGTGAAGCATTCATCTCGCCGAGCATCCAATTAACCATTTCTCCATAATCTTCACGAGTTGAGGCGAGCATTATCGCCGGCTTCCATTTATCTAATGAAGCTTGCCAATCATGACCATGAAACCCTGGGTCGTAAAACATACGATCGAGTACAGCCCAAACCTGCTGCACTACAGCGTCACGCACTGCCATTCGATCTTGACGAAAAGTAACACTAAAGGGCAGCTTGTCGCCATCATCTACGCCCTTATAAATTTGACCACGCTTCACGCAATAAAGGTCGTCTTGATGATGCAGCAATCCGTAAACATTAGTCGAATCTATTTTCGAATCTTTTGGCTCATAAATATCACTGCTAAAGAAACCTTTTTCGGCAGTAGTGCCACTAGTTAATCGAGTTCCGAGAGTTGCATTGAAGTAAAACTTTTCAGAGTTGCTCGCCCACCCTGCTGCACGCTCGTTACCTTCACGGCGAGTCATTTTAATAATGCGCGACTCGAGGCCGTCAAAATCAATTTGCACTAAGTTGTCTGGCTCGACAATCTCATCCGGCAATTGCGTCTCATCTTCGCTGCGCTCAAATTTGCCTTGTTCATTACTCAACACCCCATCTTCAAGAATAAGGACGTGCTGCGCTTCTGCAGATTGAGAAACGGCATAGCTAAAGGTCTTAGTTTCGGCATCCCAGCTAGCGGAGTGCAATTCAATTTGCTTGTCTCCAAGAATGTAAAGTCCGGTTACAACATCGCCCCGCAAACGCAAGTCAAGGACTGCACTTTCTCCTTGCCACACACCTGTCAATACTGCATCAAGCTCATCTTGCTTTTCTTGTGCCTCTGCCGCATCTTTATCTGCTTGCTGTTGGCGTTCGGCATCTTCAAGTCGTTCGCGTTCGGTACGTTCACGATCGGCAGCTCTTAAAAACGCCACCCACACATCAGTTTCATCTAGCATCATCCGCCGCGAGCTAAACATAATTTTGCGTCCGTCGGGTGACCAAATAGGAGAGCTATCGTCGTCTGGGTGCTGACTAATATTAACTGGTGATGAATCTTGTTGGTGAACATTTACCACGAAGACATCTACATTAAAATCGTTATCAGACACCGAATATGTCAACCACCTTGAATCAGGAGACCAGTCAAACATTGGTGCTTCGAAGCCATCACAAATAACCTTTGTTATTTCAAAAGTTTCGGGATCGCCGACCACAAACTTGCCGCGTCCTGCAACCCAAGCCATCGTTTCTTTGTCAGGTGACAAGGCTAAAGATGATTCGTCTACTTGCGTTTCAGTAATACGCTGCTCGGTTATTTCGCGTAACGAATAAAAGTTTTGCTCGTCGTCAATGCTTATTTTGTATACCTCTGCATTACCATCACGCTCGCTCAAGTAAATTATTGATTTATCGTCATCAACAAAAACTGGGTTTGACTCTGCTGCGGCATGAGTGGTTAGGCGCAGCGCGCGCTTGATGTCGTCGTGATTGCGCATCACAAACAGGTCTCCGGCCGAAATGAAAGCTACTGCTTCGCCATCATCAGAAATCACATATTCATCAACCGAGCCATCTACGGTTTCATCTACAAAACGAGGAGCCGAGCCATCGATACTACCATACACTTTTAACTCTTTGATTTCTCCAGTACCCAAATCAATTAGAGCAATGCCCATTTCAAGCTCGGCTACGGCAAGCAGACTGTTTTTGGCCACGCTAAGGTTGCGCAAAGAACGGTCGCCAGCGTGAGTTACTAATTGCGGAGCACCACCACTGGCTGGCATGCTAAATAAGCCAAGGTCGCGTCCTGATTCGTTGCCTTTGCAAGCGCGGTCGGAAAGGAAGTAGATTTTTTTATCGTCGGCACCAAATGCTGGTTGCAAGTCATTGCCGGCGAACTCGTCTGTTAATGGGGTGTGCACCTTGTCGGCAAAGTTGTAAGACCACAATGCACTGGACGCCGCGCCACGATATGCCCGACGGCTTTGGTCACCGTGGCCGCGTTCATAAACCATTAGCGTTGAGTCAGCATTAAGCGCAGGGTTTTTCATTGCCCAATCGCCAAGAATGGTCGGGGTGCGCCCGTCGAGGTATGCCACCCAAGCACCATTGTCGCGGCGCGAATATCTACGATCGCGCTGAGCGCCAATTAGGAGGCGCTGGTTATCGATCCAATCATGCAATTTTTCACCATCAGAGTGCCAGCTAATGCGTTTTGAAAGTCCGCCTACCGCTGGTACCACAAAAACATCCCAGTTTGAGTGGCGATTTGAGACAAATGCCAGGTTTTTACCGTCCGGTGACCACAGAGGACGTCCGTCGTAAGCAGCATGCGCAGTAAGGCGTTGCGCTTGACCGTCTGCCACAGCAGCTACCCAAATGTCGCCTTGATGGCTAAAGGCGACATGATTGCCGTCTGGAGACAAAGATGGGTGCCGAGGGAGGGTTAATTCAGGAGCTGATTGGGCGAAAATCAGGCACAAAGAAGCGATGGCTAAATTCATTGCTGTAAGGATAACTTTTCCCTTCAGTTAAATGGTGATTGTTGCCGATAAAGCTGTAACAACTGAAGCCCTGTTAAACCAATGAGAATCCTAATTGCCGATGACGACCCGGTCAGCACCCGCGTCCTCGCCCATACCCTTGAATTGTGGCAGCACAAAGTCACTACCACAGCCAATGGCCGCGACGCGCTCGAAGCCTATAGAAGTGAAACATTTGATGTAGTAATCACCGATTGGATGATGCCCATTATGAGCGGCCCTGAATTATGTGCCGCCATTCGCGAGGAAGAAAAGAGTGGTGAGCGTTCAAGCTTTATCATTCTTTTAACTTCACGCGGATCTCGCGAAGATTTGGCGCTGGCACTCAAAGCAGGTGCTAACGATTTCGCGACTAAACCTTTCGCACCGCTGGTATTGCAAGCGCGTCTGGCAAATGCAGCTCGCATCGTAGAATTACAAATGGAATTACACCGCAAAAAGAAAGAAGCCGACCACTTAGCTTGCACTGATTATTTAACTGATTTGCGCAATCGTCGGGCAATGTGGAGAAACCTAGAAATGGACCACGAGCGAATGCAACGTGAACAGCGCCCTCTTGCTGCTTTAGTTATCGACATCGATTTTTTCAAAAAAGTCAACGATGAGCATGGGCATGAAGCCGGCGATAAAGTTTTGCAAGCCGTTGCAAATTGCCTGCAAAATAGTGTGCGCGGGGGCGACTATGTAGGACGCTGGGGAGGTGAAGAATTCCTGGCCGTGTTGCCGGGCGCTGACATTATTCAAAGTGCCGAAGTTGCGGAACGATGCCGTCACCACCTTGAATCTTTGCGTATAAAAACTAATGATGGCGCGATCATCAGGGTTAGTGCCAGCATTGGTGTTGCCGCGCTGGATGGCGCCGAGCGTGAGGACTGCAATGCGTTGATAGATCAAGCTGACCAAGCACTATATTGGGCAAAAGATGCTGGCCGTAATCGCGTAAAAATTTACGTGCCTGGTGTTGGTCCGCGGCGAAACATGCGCAAAGCCACATAGAGCAAAAACGCTGCAAAGCAAAGTTGTAATTGTTGATGACTGAGTGAAAAATTGCGTAAGACCACCCCCAACATCGCGGCTGGCAGGCATACCCAAGCCAGCACCTTTGCTAGTGCAATATCGATGCGATGTTGTCGATAGGCGCTATGCGCTGCGATAGAAGTTGTCGGAATCATTGCCACTAGTGAAATCGCCGATGCGCTTTGAAAGTTGAGGCCTTCGATAGTAATTATTAATGCAGGCACTACAATCACCCCGCCGCCAACCCCAAATAGCACTGCACAAGTGCCAGCAAACACCCCGAATAGCGCTGCAAAAACAAAATGCCAAGGTGTAATTATAAGTTGCGAAAAGACAAGCTGCTCTTCAACCACTGCACTACCAGAATAAATATTACGTACTGCCGCGCCAACGACTAATGCCACGAACAAGTAATGCATTATTTTGTCGGGCAAAATAGTATAAAGAGCTGCGCCCAGCTTAACCCCCAAAAAACCGCCTACAACTACCATTGTGGCTAACAGAAAATTTATGTTCTGCGGGGCCAGATACAGTTCGGCAACAACCGCAACTAGAGCCACAAATGGAATCAGCGCCAAAGCAGTACCGGTGGCGCGACGCAGTGGCAAGCCAAGTAGCAATAATGCCGGCCCCAACACTAACCCCCCACCCACGCCAAGCATTCCTGAAACCACACCACTTACTATTCCAGTCAGCCACAAACGTTTGGGGATTGCAGGCACTAATTTTTATCGCGAATGCGTTCGGCTAAACCGGTTGTGCTCCGCCCTGGAAGCATGTCAATAAATTCAACCTCGCCGCCATGTTGCTTAACGAACTCGGCTCCGGCAACACCTTTATCTTTGTAGTCAGCACCCTTCACCAAAACGTCAGGGCAAGTTTTCTGCACTAATTCTTCGGGAGTATCGGCAGAAAATGGAACTACTAAATCTACGAATTCGAGAGCAGCCAAAACTTCAGCACGATCGGTCAATTCATTGAATGGCCGCTCGGGCCCCTTCAGTCTTGCGACAGAGTCGTCGTCGTTTAAGCCCAAAACTAAGACATCGCCAAGACCACGTGCCGCGCGCAAATAACGCACATGCCCAGCATGCAAAATATCAAAACAGCCGTTGGTAAACACAATCTTTCGCCCTTCAAGTCTAAAATGCTCAAGAACCGCAAGTAACTGCGGGTCGTTTTCGTTGACTACTTTTCCTGCCGGCGTAGATGAGCGTAAATTGCGGAGCAGCTCTTCGCGGCCAACCATAGTTGTGCCAACTTTTGAAACTGCAATTCCGGCAGCCGCATTGGCTATGTGCATTGCCATCACTGAGTCGCAGTTGCACGCTAAACTGATAGCCAACGCGCTGATAACAGTATCTCCGGCACCGGTAACATCGTAAACCTGTCGCGCCGATGTAGGGATATGAGTTGACGTTGAATCGTTTGCCAGCAAACACATACCTTCGGCGCCCAATGTAATTAATAGCGATTGCAGTTTAGCCTCAGAACACAACTTTGCACCTAACTCCTTTACATCTTCAAGGCTATCCATAGGACGGCCAGCAGCTAGCTCGGCCTCGTTACGATTAGGGGTAACCATTGTTGCGTTGGCATAACGCGACAAATCTTGGTGCTTGGGATCGACCAATGAAGGAACTTTGCGCCGCTGGGCTTCAGCGATTATCGCCTTGGTGAATTCAGCACTTAAACATCCTTTGCCATAATCAGAAAGAATGATTGCGTCCCAGTCGGAGGCGAAAAGTTTTTCTTGTAATTGCTGCTGCTCGTTAGCGCTAAGCGGGCGCGGGTCTTCGCGATCTACACGCAACATTTGCTGATTGCGCGCCATCACTCGAATCTTTTGAATGGTTGGGCGTTTATCACAAGACAACATTGCATTGTCATCAGCGCCTAACTCTTTAAGTAGTTGCACTAACTGCGCCCCACTATTGTCGCTACCGTAAACTCCGCAACACAAAACTTGTGCGCCAAGGCCAATTAGATTGGCAGCTACGTTACCAGCACCACCTAACCTGTCTTGCTCGGCAGTCGCATGAACTACTGGCACCGGTGCCTCAGGACTGACCCGCTCTGCATCACCCAAGATATAACGGTCGATCATGAAATCGCCAACCACGGCAATGCGTGGGTTGCCGAGCTGTTGAACTGCGGTAATTAGGTCAGTCATTATTATTCTCTGAATCAGGACGAATTCTGTAGCGATCGTGAATCCATAAGTATTGCTCGGGGGTTATTTTTATTTGAGCCTCAAGGCTAGCGTGGATTTCACTGCACAAATTGTATATGTTTTCATCGTTTAAGTCTTGGCTGCCGCATGATTCGCGAATTACTTGGCAATCAATCGTCCAAATAGGCTTGCTTGGATGCCGTACTGCCCACAAAGTAACTACTGGCGCAGCAGTTTTGATGGCCAAAGATGCTGTCGCCCGCTCTGTAGCAGCCAGCTTGCCGAACCACGGCACAAATATTGGTTTGTGATGAGCACTTTGATCTGTTGCAATTACTACTGACTTACCAGCTTTTAAACGGTTCAGAAGATTACGTACTGCACCCTTACGACTAACAACTTCTACGTTCCAACCGTCAAGGCGAGCACGGATTAAATCTCGACCCAAATAATAATTGTTAGGGAAACGCATCGGGAACGCTGGCTCTAATCCTAATGGGCCAAGCGCTGCACCAGCGAACTCAAAAGAGCCGAAATGTGCCTGCACGAAAATCGCACCTTTGCCTCGCAAAGATTCAATTCGTTCACGCGCACCATCAGCAAATAACAAATGTTGCTGCCATTTAGAATGATAACGGCGAGTCAAAATCATGGCTTCGACTGCAGACATCGCAATCGACTTACACGAAGCGCGCAATATCTTGTCGCGCTCATCTGAAGTTTTTTCAGGAAATGCACATGCAAGTTGAGCGCGCCCTACTCGGCGGCGGCGCTCAAATAGCAATGCCAACAATCCCAAGTTAGATGCGACAGGACGCAAAAAAGAATATGGCAACAGTGACATCAATATTAAGAAGAATTTTGATGGCAAGTACAAAATAAAGGCCACCACCCCCGGGCGATGTTTAAAGTGCTGGCGAACTTGGCGTGGCCATTGCCTAATCGACATTAGTCACGCCCTCCCATAGTGGCTCAATTCGCGCAGCGCGTACTGGAAGATGCAAGTCAAATAGCTGCTGTTCAAAATGCTGGGCGCCTTTTACAAAATCGAGATCGACGCATACTTCATAAAATTTATCACTTGCAATTTGGTGTAACTTTACGCCATCTTTTTCGGTAACAAGAACCATGTCAGCGTCAGCCAAGGAAATAACATCGGCGCTGGTCCATTGATGGTGGTCGGCAAGCCGTTTGTAGTCGATAACGTTTACTCCAAGCGCTGTACACAGGTCAGCAAATGACTGGTGATTGCCGATTCCGGCGGCCAAAACTGCATTTACGCCGCGCAGCATATCTAGGTCGAAGCTTTCACCGCTTAAAATCTGACGCAAATGTGTTGCACGCATTTTTGCCTCGACCCGCGGCAACTTTTTTAGCCCAAGACGTGTCTTATGGATTTTATCTTGAATAGCGTCGCAGCGCTGCTGATCAACTAAGTCGACGCGTGTTACTACCACTAAATCTGCTCGTCGCAAAGCGCGCGTCGATTCACGAAACAAGCCAGCCGGAAACACCGGACCGAATGGACGTGTCGCGTCGACAACAACAATATCAATGTCGCGCTGCAAACGTAAATGCTGGAAGCCATCGTCAAGCACTAAAACTTCGGGCTGATGATTTTCAGCTAAAGAACGCATGCCTGCGACGCGATCGACATTTTCAATTAAACTAACCTGTGGAAATCGCTGGCGCAGAAGAATTCCTTCGTCGCCGCCATAACCGCGTGAAAGAACCGCAGCAGTAGCACTATTGTCGTCAAACCACTCTAAGGCCTTAAATAGCAGTGGAGTTTTTCCGGTGCCACCAGCAGAAATATTGCCTATTGATAAAGTTGGCCATGGCGGGCGATGTGATTTTAAGTGACCTAGGTTATAAAGCAAAACCCGTAAACGCACCATAAAATCGAACAGCAATGCAAGCGGCAACAACAACAAAACCAACGGGCCGCCGATATAGTTTCTCATCGCGACTGCCACCAAGTTCGAGTTTGCAAGTGCTCTAACATTTCAACAAATTGTGGATGTTCGTCACCAAGCGGCAGCTGCATTTGCGGGTCGCTATTGATATCAAACATTAAAACATTGCCTGTTCGTTGATCAGCAACCATATGCAAATTAGCCTTACGCACTGCTATTTTTTGCACATATTTTTCAGTATGTTCGCGCCTCACGGGTACGAAATCAACTTGACTTTGCAAAATTTCAGGTGCGACGACAGACCGGTTTGGCGGAACGTCAATGCTGCAGACGCCGAGCAAGGCAGGATATATCTGTGTCATTGCATATCCGCCATTTTTAGATTCAGGCATTGACCAAGCAGCTTGGTATTTATCAGGCACATGCACCATCAAGGGTACATCTACCAACTCGGACATTAAGGTTTGAGTGTGTCCAATGTGGCCGCGCTCGCCGAGTTCTTCGCCATGATCAGCAGTCAACAACATCACTGTTTCGTTAAAGTCAACCAGTTCGCTAGTGAACATACTTAAACTATTGTCGACTGCCAATATTTCTTCGTCGTAAAATGACGATAATGCCAAAATGTCTTGCTCGCTGCAATTAGCCTCGTGCTCGCGCAAAGTATCTGTTGAGGCACCACCACTAACCCAGCCCTTATAGTTAGGGTCTAGCCAATCAACATTAGGGTGATCTTCGAAGGAGGCGTGCGGATCAAAAAAGTGCAGCACCAAAAACCACGGCTGGTCTTCGTCAAGAGTATCTAGCCAACTAATACCAGTTGCAACAACATCGGCAGCTGTTGAACCACGGTGTGGGTCGGTCTTGGCGCCAATTGCATCAAAGTATTGGTCGAAGCCTTGTTCGTACCCGGAGCGCATTGCACGGGTGAGCAAAAAATTAGATTGCACACATGCGGTCGCATAACCAGCATCAGAAAATTGTTGGGCCAAGGTATCGCTGTGGTTCAACTTGCTCCCCTTTCCGACCAAGCGCATTACACCATGCTCTGCCGGAGGCAAGCCAGTAAAAATTGTTGCAACCGAAGGCTTGGTCCAGGAGCTCGATGCCATCAAACCATCTAATACTTGTAGTTGCTGGGATTGCTGCAAGCTTGACAAAAACGGAGTTGTGTCATGAGCCTGATAACCATAGGTTGACATGTGATCACTGCGCAAAGTGTCGACAATCACAAGCACTACATTCGGGCGTTGCGGCTTGGCGCATGATGCGGCAAGACACAAGCCGATTAACAAACAAAGATTGCGGAAATTCGTCAAAGTAGCTTCTAGTTGCGGGTGGTTAATATGTTACCCTTTCTGCATGGCAGAACCACAGCAAGAATCACGCGAACACTTAGAGTCCGCATTGCTGATTTTAAGCAACGATATCCAGTTATGTGCGGTTTTTTTATGCGCTTTGCTCACCACACCGCAATTAAAAAAGCTCAGTAACTCCTCTGGTTTCAATAAGCCTGGAGTAGTCAAACCTGAGCACAAAATAGCTAATGCCTTGGGTCAGCACGCAAAATTACGGCGCAGCACTGCCGAGCAATTATTAGCAAAAATCTATAACATCGACGCTAATAGCGACGCCAAATTGCATCATTTATGCCAAATGATGATTGGCGACAATGCCGAGCAAAGACAACACGCCCTCAGCGATTTGGCTGATATTGCCAGTGAATTAACGCCGGCGATATCCGCAAAAAAAGCGCCACCCCCGCGGAAGGTGGTTGCGGAAAAGCCTAGTGCCGAGCAGCGCCTGCAGCACAAAATCGGCTTGCTTAAGCAGCAGCTGGTCGATTGTCGCAAGCAATTAGCTAGCAACGAGCAACATTTGCACGCCGAGCATGTTCGCAAAAATGAATTAAAGGAAGACCTAGCGGCTGCCAACGCCGAATGTCTCAAACTGCAACGACGCGCTAGCGAGCTTAAAAATAATTTGTCTAGCAGCTCTTCAAGCAGCGAACGCGAACAACAACTACAAAAGCTTCTTGATGAATCACATCAAGCTCAACATTTAGCTGAACAGAAAGTCGAGTGGCTAAGATGCGAACGCGAAGATTTGCGTGGCGTCCTTGAAGACCGCGATCGTTTCGAAAATTTGCCTGAAGAAATTGTTGCAAGTTTTCACGAACGCCCTTTGCTTGCAATTGAAACTGATTTAAGCGAACAGATAAAAAAGACTGCTGCCAATTTCAATATTCTTGTTGTCGGAGGTGGCGAGCCACAATTAAAGCATCAGCCGAAACTACAAGAATATGCTGAAGTTGTAGGGTTTAGCGCTGACTGGCGTCCCGCAGAGTATGTTTCTTGGCATAAAGAAATAGCAAAGCTTCGCGCAGACATGAAGAGCACATACGACGCGCTGATTATTTTGCACTGGAACCGAACCACTTTTACTCGCAATGCGCGCGGCGCCTGCAACGATGCTGGTCAAAAGCCATGCATCACTTGTCACTATCAAGGATTCACTAATTTACGTGAGACCATGCAAGAATGCTTGCGACAGTTACTTGCGCGACTATAGAGTCGGCTTTTCTTCTACTTGATCGACAGCAAGTTCGATCAACCCACGTTCAATTTCGACTAAAGCGATTTCGATTGGGTTTTCAATGCGCGCCAATTCGGCATCGAACAAAGGAGCGTCGCCGCGGATTAACTGACGGATACGCTTTTGAATTAAAACTGTGCGCTCGAAAGAACCGTTAACGTATTCTTGTAGACGTTGGGGAAGTGTGTTTTCCATGAGAGAAAGCCTCGTTAGAGGGAGGGAAATTTTAGCGTTAGCTACCAAACATGGCAAGCAAAACTGCCTCAAGTTCATCAAAAGACTTAATTACGCTATCTGCCTTGGGTATCGGCATGGTGTTTTCATCAACCATCGCATGCACAAAGGCTAAATCAGCGCCGTGTGCATCGCGCATGTCGGATGACAAATCGCCGATATAAAGGCCTGGTCCGTGTTGCATGCGCAAATCAGACAAAATCGGCAGCTTAGATGCGCAGCCATAAACGGCATCAACCTCGATATTAGAACGCTTTACATCGGCAGTGATCTCAGCTTTGGACGCCCGACTAACCACGATAACCGGTATTTTTTGTGCGCGCAATGCGGCGATTGCAGCAGCGGCACCAGCAAATGGCGGCAAACCAAAGAACGGAACTACTGTGCCGTTCCAGTCAATTGCTACAAAATTTGGGTGCGCTCTAGCCATGGTTGCCATAGATTAACGTGTTCATGCTCATCCAACTAACCCTTCTGCTTACATTTCTTTCCGCTGCCCAACAATCGCCAAGCACCATTGCCCCCTCCACCGAGCGCTTACAAGAAACACTAAATAGTTTGTGCGAACATCCACGTTTTGCTGGTGACCCACGCGCGCAATATGCCACTGACTATGTTGCAAGCGAATTAGAAAAATCAGGATGGCAAGTCGAACGTAAATACTATTGGTCATACTTGCCGCGCCAGACTTTTCAATCTTTGCAAGTGTTCTCTACTTCTGGAGACTGGCATGAATTAGATTTAGCCGAGCAAGGATTTGATGAAGACCAGCGCACCTTGAACAATCATATTCCGCCAATGCATGGCTTGACTGCAGCGGGAAAAGCACAGGGTGCGGTTTGGTATGTTGGCTATGGCACGCGCGACGAGTTTTTGCAGTTGCAAAATCGTTTTGGAGATGAATTCAAAGGTGGCATTGCCTTAATGCGCTACGGTGCTAACTACCGCGGTCTCAAAGTTGCCAATGCCGAAGAGTTTGGATTCAGCGGCGCCCTCCTTTATACCGACGCCGAAGATGATGGCATCGGTCGCGGTACGGTTTTGCCCGACGGGCCATTTAGGCCTTCATCTGGCATTCAGCGTGGATCGGTGTTTAACGGCCACGGAGACGCTTTAACGCCTGGATGGGCAGCGACTGAAAACGCGCAACGCCTGTCTCCGAATGAAGCACCCGGTCTGGTAAAAATTCCTAGCCTGCCAATTTCATCTAGAAACGCGCATGCTATTGTTGGCGACCAAGGCAAGGTAATTGGCAACACATTGGCACTCGCGAAAATAGAAGTTCGCCACGACACTAGCTTGCAAAAAATATGTAACGTTGTCGCCACTTTAAACGGCAGCGACAACGACGCGCAATGGATTATTCTCGGCGCCCACCGCGACGCATGGGGACGCGGCGCCACCGACAACGGCACCGGCTCTACAGTTTTGCTTGAAACAGCACGCATCTTAGGCAAGGCTTACCAAAGCGGATGGCGTCCGCAGCGCCGATTGATTGTTGCTTCATGGGATGCCGAAGAATGGGGATTGGTTGGCTCTACCGAGTGGGTTGAAGAGCATCGCGACCAGTTAATGCAACACGCTGTTGCCTATGTAAATCTTGACGTTGCTGCAACTGGTCCAAACTTTTCTGCTTCTTGTACTCCCGGACTCAAGCAGGTGATTACCGCAAGCGCTACTGCTAATCAAATCCAAGCTCCAAGATCACTCGGAGTGCCTGGCGGCGGCTCAGACCACGTACCGTTTATTGAAATTGCCGGAGTAGAAAGCATGGCCTTCGGTTTTCATGGCGGAAGTGGTGTTTACCATTCAGCGCTTGATACTCCCTACCTTATCGAAAAGTTTTTAGACCCAGGTTACATTCACCACGCCCGCGCCACTGAGCTTGCTGTTGATATCGCTACTCGTCTTAGCGCATCTAGCGAAATCGTCGATGGGCGAAGCAGCTGGCTGTCACAAATGGGAGTTGCCCTTAAAAAGATATCTTTAAATGAATTTTATACGGCGGAAATGCGCGATGAAATTAACGAGTTGCGCCAATCAATAATGACCAAAATAGACGGCACAACTAATGAAAATGGCTATCTATTTCATCGCATGTTTTTACCAGATACCGGTCGCTCGCTGCTCTGGAATTCTGCTGGCTACGGCAGCGCCTGGTTTCCGGGGTTAACCGAAAAAGGTGGTGCCGAACAAATTATAAAAATTCTTAAAAATCGTACGTTGCCTGCGCAAAAATGATTACTTGCTCGTTGTCATCGAACGCCACATTTTGTGGAGAATATATGCTTAGGCCAAAATCGAATCTTAGGTTATCAGAGATTTTACCATCCATATAAAAATCGAGTTCGCGAGCAAATGAACGGTCGCCATTGAGTGACCCTGCAACAGATGACTGGCGGTTGAAGTCGTGAAAGTCGACATGAAAATTCCAACGTTGATTCCAGTTTAACCAATAGTTAATAGAGAAATCTATTAGGTTAGAAAAAGTAACCATGTCAGCGCGGCCATTAAATTTATGCTGATCAATCATTACAGGATTATAGCTCTGGCGAACTTGAGGATTAGACCCTTCGCCTTGCGCCACTGCTACCTCGAAGCCAATTCCATGGCCAAAATCGAGCTGCTTTGAAAGATTAACAACATACGCATTAGAAGTAATCTCGAGCTGCCCCTGACTACCGTGTTGCAACATGAGCATCAAATCGTAATCGAGGCCATGCAAGCTTCGATCTAGCCACCGTAACGCTAAATTGTACTCGTTAATATTAATGATGTCTTGTTGACGCCTGAACAAGTAAGCTTCAACGGCACCATTTTCACCGAACTTTTGCTCGCCATAAAACCCAAGCATTTCATCACCCAAAATGCTGGCCCCACCATGCTCTGCCTTAGAAACGAAAAAATCGAAGTCGGTGTTTAAATAGTTTGCATGAACTAAAATCGCGTCATGTATGTTGTATTCGAACTGCCAAGTATTGGCAGAGATAATTCTTCCGTTACCAAACTCGAATGGCAGGCGTCCTACTTTAATTTGGTAGTCGCCAAACAATTGATCAATGCTTAAGTGCCCGATTAGGTCGGCATCGGCAACCGAAAGAATGTCTTCAGGAAGCGTAGTGCGACCTGCTGATGTATGCACTGCTGCAACTAAATCAGTGTATTCGTTAAGGTGAGAAGTGGCTGATAAATCGCCGCGAATTCCGATAAATTTTCCGGTGCCAACAATTCCGAAAAGTGTATCGTATCCTGTGCGAACCGTAACAGATGAGTCAAATTCAAGCTGCGCAATGTCAAACTGCGCGGCGAACAAAGTTAGGCTAAGTAAAAGCATGGCTTGATTATATTTTATTTAGTGGCCAATAAACGCTGAACATGCTTAGCAAGAATATCAGCTTCGAGATGGACCTTAGTGCCCACTTGCATCGCACCGAGGTTGGTGGCGTTAAGTGTTTCAGGGATGAGCGCCACTTCGAAGCAAGCGTTGGCATCGTCGAGGCGAGCAATAGTTAGGCTGACCCCGTCGACACCAATCGATCCTTTATCAACCATCAAAGGCAAAAGTGTGGATGGCGCGCTAAATATGTAATTGCTAAAGTCGCCATGCTGCTCGATTTGGAGCAATTCGGAGATATCGTCAACGTGGCCACTTAGAAAATGGCCGCCGAGGCGATCGCCAACACGCAGACTACGCTCGAGGTTAACTGTGCACCCTGGCTGCAAAGCATCAAAGTTGGTGACGTCAAGGGTCTGAGGGGACAAATCGAAGTAAGCCGTGTTATTGTCGGTGGTTACAACAGTTAGACACACCCCGTTTGTGCAAACTGAATCGCCGATTTCAATATCGAAGGCCATTTTACCCATATCAACACCAAGCCTGGCCCCCCCGCTAAGCTCTTGGATTGAGGTGATTTCACCGGTTCGTTCAACTAGTCCTGTAAACATGTTGGATATGATAAAATATCTATCCAAGTTGTAGGTCTTTTTGTCATAAATAGTTGCCTTTAGAGGCAGTTTAAAGTATCTTATCCGACCATTTTTCCCACAACTACTTGGGATGCTCGAGGTCCACATTCTTTCGCTTTTTCCAGAAGCCATCAAGTCATACTTAGATGCTTCTATTTTAGGGCGAGCCCAGAATGCGGGTCTACTCCAAGTCAACGTTCTTGATTTCCGGCAATTTGCCAAAGGAACTCGCCGCAACGTCGACGACCGCCCTTACGGGGGTGGGCCGGGGATGGTCTTAAAGCCCGAGCCGATCTTTTCCGCAATTGAGTGGGTCGAAGAAACCTTCGGTCCTGCGCGCAAAATTCTGCTTAGCCCAGATGGCGTGCCCTTCAAACAACAACATGCTACCGAATTCGTAAAAGAAGAACGGTTACTGTTGCTATGTGGGCGCTACGAGGGCTACGACGAGCGCATTCGCCTTGGCATCGACTTCACCGAAGTATCGATTGGCGATTACGTTTTGTGCGGTGGCGAGCTTGGCGCTTTGGCAGTAGTCGAAGCCACAACTCGCTTGATTCCAGATGCCTTGGGGCATAGCGAATCAGCCGTTCAAGAATCTTTCACGCAACACGATTTGCTCGATCATCCTCATTACACCCGCCCCGAAGAATTTCGCGGCATGCGTGTACCAGAAGTACTACTCAGTGGCGACCACCAAAAGGTCGACCTCTGGCGGCAACAACAGGCGGCCGAACGCACTAAGCGGCGGCGTCCTGATTTGCTAAACCACAATAATAAAAAAGAAACATAGTCATGGACAAAATCATCCAAGAATTAAGCGCTCAAAACATGAAAGAAGAAGCTCCTTCATTCAATGTTGGCGATATCGTAAAAGTTGAATACCTAATCAAAGAAGGCAAGAACGAGCGCGTTCAGCCTTTCATCGGTCAGTGCATCCAATTCAAAGGCAATGGCATTGCCAAAACCTTTACTGTGCGTCGAATTGTACAGGGCGAAGGCGTAGAGCGCACTTTCCCTCTACACAGCCCGCGCGTTGTAAATGTCGGCATCGAACGTGGGCCAAACAATAGCCCGCGTCGCGCCAAGTTATTTTTCCTACGCGATCGCCAAGGCCGCTCGGCTCAACTGTAACTTTTTAGGCGTCTAGCCCATGATCCACAATCTCTCTCGCAAGCTGTTTGGTATAGCCATTTTTTCTGGCATTGCCATCTATGCACTTTTTGCTTTCTCCTTGCACCTCGGCCTCGACCTACGTGGCGGTGCGCGTATCGTTTATAGCTTCGACTTTGATTCTGCATTAGCAGCAAATCAAATTGACGAAACTGAATACGCTAACAAGAGTCTTATGGTCAGCCAAATGGCTGATATCTTCCGCGAACGTCTCGATGGTAGTGGCTTGGCCGACATACCAATTTACCCGCAGGGCGAGTCGCAGTTGGTTATCGAACTACCTGACCGTAGTGAATCCGAAGTTGCCGAAATTAAAAGCACAATCAGTAACCAGGGTTTACTCGACTTCCGCATCATTGCTAATGCTAGTGATGACTTGGGGCTTGATGCTGAAAAGGGCAAGCTTAGCGCTTGGGTTGCTGCAAATCCTGATGGTTTAGTTAAAGACTTCAACATGCTCAGTGAAGCCGAAGGTGGACCACGACGCGAACTGCATTGGTTTGCAGCGTCTGAAAAAGGCGATGCATCTACAACTTTATCCAGCTACATGACTGATGGTGCTATTCCATTGTTGATGCTTGATACAGTGCACAGCGATATTGCTGACGGCGATACTTCCTGGGAGTTCGGCGGTGACGACCTCAACTATGTAGGCGGCACCCTCGACAATAAAGGCATGCCTGCTGTTGCCTTCGAGTTTTCTGAATTCCGCAAATCTGCATTTGGCGACTTCACTGAGCAATACAAAAATCGCATGATGGCGATTGTATTAAACGGCAAAGTTTACAGTGCTCCAAACATTAACGACCGACTCGATGGTGCTGGCATTATCGAAGGCGGCAGCCAAGGCTTTAGCGTCGAAGAAGTTCGCCAATTAACCACTGTACTGCGCACTGGCTCACTCAAAGTTTTACCTGAGCTAGAAAGCGAATCGTTTGTTGGATCTTCACTTGGTGCAGACGCCATCCAGACTGGTACTCGGTCAGCAATGTTCGGCGGTATTTTAGTTCTGATATTCATGCTAATTTACTACCGTATGAATGGCATTGTTGCTTGCCTATCTCTTGGCTTTAACGGCTTTCTTTTAATCGGGGCGATTTACTTTTCGCAGGCCACTCTAACTTTGCCGGGCTTGGCTGGTTTAGTGCTTACAATTGGTATGGCGGTTGATGCAAACATTCTCATCTTCGAACGTATCCGCGAAGAATGGGAACGCGGACGTGAAGTACCGCAGGCATATAAAAATGGTTACGATCGTGCTTTCTGGACGATTATCGATGCCAACGTAACTACCTTGATTGCCGGCTTCATTTTGTACCAATTTGGTACCGGACCAGTTCAAGGATTCGCTGCGACATTGTGTTTAGGCATTTTAACTACCCTATTCTCGACCTTGGTCTTCTCAAAGGTAGTGATGCACATGATTGTGTTTGGCAAAAATCAACCTGCTAAAATTAGCATGATGGCTGCCCTTGCCGGCAAAAAGATCATTAATTTCGCCAAGGGCCATAAGGCTGCAGCTACTCTTTCGTTTGCCTTGATTTTTGGCGGACTGTTTATGTACTCGCAACAAGCAGAGCAAATGCTAGGCATTGACTTTGCTGGTGGCTCTACTGCGCGCGTGCACTTGGCAAAAGAAGTGAATATTTCCGAGATGCGTAATCGCCTTGAGGGATTCCAGGTAACGGTTGTCAAGTCAGATGCAGCTAGTACTTCTGGCGCTGATACTTCAGCAGACTTCCAAGTTAAGCGTAAGTTAAGTGCTGCCGATCGTTCGGCGGGCATTGCTACCGATAAAGTGCAAGGCGGCAAAGACTTGGCCCAAGAGATGGTCGATGAATTAGAATTGTCTCTAGCTGGGTTGTTAATAACTGACACAACTGGCTCTGTCGACCTCGACGCTTCATTCCCACAAAAATCAACTGTGGGTGCCCGCGTTTCTGGCGAAATCCAAGGCGCTGCTGTTCGTGCCATCTTGTTAGCTTTAGTGCTAATCGTTGTGTATATGAACTTTCGCTTCCACGAGTATCGTTTTGGCTTGGCTGCTGTTGCTGCCCTCTTCCACGATGTACTTATTACTCTGGGTGTTCTTGCATTGGTCTCAAAAATGGGATGGGTTCATGTCGAAATCAACCTCGAAATCATTGCGGCATTCTTGACTATTATTGGTTACTCGCTCAATGATACGATTGTGGTGTTCGACCGCATTCGTGAAAATTTGCCACGTCGCAAAGAATCATTCAAAGAGATTATTAATATCTCGATTAACCAGTCTCTTAGTCGTACGATCTTAACATCGGTCACTACTTTCTTTGTAGTAGGCGTACTGTTCGTTGCAAACCGTCAATTCCACAATACGCTCGAAGGATTTAGTTTTGCGATGTTGGTTGGTATTGTCATCGGAACTTACTCTTCGATTTTCGTTGCTTCACCGCTGCTTATCTTCTTTGACCGTTGGGCACGAAAAAAGAAAATCGGCTCACTTTCTGTAAATGCTAAACGTAAACATGACAAAAAGGCTGCAGCGAATAGCTAAATAGTCTAATTTAGCACTTAAACAGCCCGTCGCTTGGCGGGCTGTTTTTTTTGTTCTTGAAAATATCATTTAATAGTCTATTTTAATGTAATGCGTACTTTACTTGCCCTTGTTGCCTTTGTTTTAGCCTTAGCCTCGGCGGTGTGGTTCAAAACTGCTCCTAACGATTTGCCACCCACAACTGCGCCTCACGATAACAGCATTGGCATAATGACGCTTGGCATTGACAGTAGCGAGGCGAGTTTCACGAAGCCTGAAACTGAATCTAAGCCGGTAGCAGCAGTTAGTGAAAGCACCCTCGTCAACCCGAAAGATACTGCAGCCACAACTCCTGTCCCCGAGGTAGTTGTTCACCAACCAAAGATTCCACCACAACCAGAGCCTGCGACCGATCCGTTGCAGCCAATTGCTGAGGGGCCACTTAACTACACCGTGCAAAGTGGCGACACCATGTACCGCATCATTAAGCGGTGCTATAAAACTTATTCCGAAGACATTCTGCAAAGCGTGGCCGATGCTAATAATTTGCGCGACCCTTCTGCGATTAACATTGGCGACGAATTAGTTTTACCGCTTATTGCCGGAGTCAGCGCTCCAACGATGCGCTAAACGACCCGCCGCAACTTTCAAGACGAGCACGCAGCGCGCTCCAATGGCGTGGAGCCAAGCTAATATGGGCTATCCAATTGTTATCGTGATAGTGCTCGCGAATGATTAGCGAATGTTTGTTGAAGTCAGCAAGCAGCTTACCTTCGGTGGCTGGCACCTCTACTTCTAGGTGCAATGACCAGTCGTCAATTAATGCTGCAACAGTTGCGTCGAAATTATTTATTCCGAATCCGTCGTGCACCGACAAGCATATCGCATCAGGATATTTGTGCTTTAACTCAAGCGCTAGCTCTTCGTTTACTTTGTCCCACTTATTCAAAATCAATAATGAAGGAATCGAATCTGCCCTTAGCTGTTGCAATACATCGTCAACTGCTTCGATGTTTAAAGTTATATCTGGATCTGAGGCATCACACATATGCACTAATAAGTCGGCATTGATCGTTTCTTCCAATGTAGCATGAAATGAAGCAACCAGGTTGTGAGGCAGATCGCGAACGAATCCTACAGTATCGGCAAGCACCACCTTGCGGCCGTCTTGGAGAGTCCAGTAACGAACTCGGGTGTCGAGAGTGGCAAAAAGTTGATCGGCAATGTATACATCGGCATCGGTTAAGCTCTGCAGCATAGACGATTTACCAGCGTTAGTGTAGCCAACTAACGAGATGGTATATGGGTATTCACGTGCCACTGCCTCGCGCTGGCGGCGGTTTTCAATTTCTTTAAGTTTACGCTTGAGAGAAGTTACCTTTGCTCCGACTAAGCGCCTATCCGTTTCGAGTTGGGTTTCGCCTGGACCACGCGAGCCGACTGCGCCTTCAGTTCTCTCGAGGTGAGTCCACATTCTTTTTAGCCGCGTTTTCATGTATTCCATTTGCGCGAGTTCTACCTGCAATTTCGCTTGGTTGGTCTGTGCACGAGTAGCAAATATATCTAGGATTAACTCGGTGCGGTCTATAACACGCATCCGCAAATCTTCTTCAAGATTTCGACCTTGGCTCGGTGACAAATTATGGTCTATAACGATTAATGTTGCATTATTTGCTTTGGCTAATTGCAGAATTTCAGACACCTTGCCGCGACCGAATGCTGTGCGCGGATTTATCTTTGGCAAACGCTGTGCAATGCCTGCAACCACCTGTGCACCAGCTGCTTCGACTAGGCCACTGATTTCTTGCAACGGGTCATGTGCGCGCTCTGCACCACTACCAGGAAGGATGAGAGTTGCAACAATAGCACGGTCAACAAGTGGTTTAGAATCTAGACCTTCTTTGGTAGTGCCCATTTATTAATTTCTGTCGTAATCACAAACTGATGTGAATTTGTATTCACACATGTATGAGCCTTGAACTCGTCATTGCTTTGAGGGTAGTCGTCACGATAATGCGCGCCGCGTGATTCGGTACGATAACTTGCGCACCGTGTAATCGCTTGAGCTACTTGCACCATGTTTAAAACCTCTACCCCCTGCGGAGTAAACGGAGCAAGGCGAGAAAGGTAAGCTTCCCAGTCATTCAATAAATCTTGGGCCTCATCGAGGCCGTTAGCATTGCGCTGGATGCCAACTTCGCTCCACATTAACGATTTCAATGAGTACGTCATATCATTGAGATTTAATTTTGCATCAACCTGGCTGTGGGCGTTTTCAAAACGTGGACTCAACCAGCGGCGTTCGGCGGTGGCGTATTTAGCAATGTTTTGCCCACAAATTCGCCCATGAACAAGACCTTCGAGCAACGAATTTGACCCCATCCGGTTAGCGCCATGAAAGCCGGTTGAAGCACACTCGCCGACTGCAAATAATCCGGGTACTGTAGTTTGCCCGTTAAGGTTAGATTTTATTCCGCCAACTAAATAATGAGCTGCCGGCCTAACTGGAATAGACTCTTTTTCGATATCAATGCCGAATTCATTGCAAATTTTGGCGAGCTCCGGGAAACGAATGGCGGGTGAATTAACCGATGACAAGTCTAGTGAAACATAGCGGGCATGCGTTTCAACCATGCGGCGAAAAATTGCGCGACTAACTACATCACGCGGCGCCAACTCTGAGTCTGGATGGCATTCATCCATAAATGTGACACCATTTTTATCGCGCAACTTGGCACCAGCACCGCGCGTTACTTCTGAAATCAGAAAACGTGCTGCGCCAGCTAAATATAAAATAGTAGGATGGAATTGCACAAATTCTAAATCTCGCAATTCTGCACCGGCGCGCAGTGACATCGCAAGACCATCGGCAGTTGCTAATTGCGGGTTTGTGGTTTCACGAAATATTTGCCCGCCACCGCCAGTAGCCATTACCACTGCCGGCGCTTCGAATACTACAGTCTCAAAATCACGATTGGAGTAATTGCGGGTCATCGCGATGAGTCCGCGCACTGCGCCCTCTGCATCTTTTAATAGTTCAACTGCGCTAGTAGCATGATATATATCGATGCGCGGATGAGACTTGGCACGTGCAACCAGTGTGCGCTGCATTTCACGGCCGGTTGCAGTACCAGCACTATGCAAAATTCTTGCGGCACGGTGACCAGCTTCGCGTCCGAGATCAAAGCTTTGATCGTTGTTGTAATCGAATTGCATGCCACTTTGAATCAGCCACTCAATTGCTTCAGGGGCTGCAGCAGTAAATTGATCGACAATCGCGCGATCAGACAAGCCGTAACCCAAGCGGTAGGTGTCGTCGGCGTGTTGTTGAGTGCTGTCATCGTCACCAACAGCAGCTGCGATTCCGCCTTGAGCCTCATTGGTGTTGGTTTGCTCTATGCGCCCCTTGCTTAAAACCATTACATGGGATCCAGCATCTGCCGCCGAAATAGCTACAGCAAGACCAGCCACCCCGCTACCAACCACAATCACATCAGCCCTAAAAACAGGTAAACTACGAAATGCTATGGAGTTACGCGCTAAAGGTGAAGCGAGCAAAGGCGGGAATGTTGAAGGGGCGGATGCCACGTCTATATTTTAACATTTTCTTAGAAAAATGTCATGTTAGGTCTTTGTTTGCCGATACAATAGGTTCAGCAATACCCTAACAAAAGCCTAATGAGACCAATCACCAGTAAACAACTTCAAGTTCTTGACCAAATCAGCAGCCACCAGCATGAAACTGGCTTGTCGCCAACAATGCAAGAGCTTGGCGGAAAGTTAGGCGTTAATCGCGTCACTGTTTATGGCCACGTGCAAGCTCTACTCGAAAAGGGCTACCTTGAAAATCTCGAACCAGGTGCTTCGCGTGGCCTAGACATTACCCCCGAGGGTTCAGCATTAATAAATAAGCCAAAGGTAGTGCAGCATAAACCATTCGAATTGGTAGATAAAGCGACTAGCGCCCCACCACCGGCTTTCGGTTTAGAAACCTTAAACATTCCTTTACTAGGTAGAATCGCTGCTGGTGCTGCAATCGAAACCATTGAAGATCGCGAAGAAATAAATTTGGCGCAACTCCTCAATGCAAACGACGAAACTTATATGCTCGAAGTTCACGGCACTTCTATGATCGAGGCGCATATCGAGTCTGGCGATTACGTCCTCGTTAGTCGCTACAAAACTCCAAACGAAGGCGATATTGTGGTAGCTGTGCTTGAAGACGAAACAGCTACGCTTAAAAAGTTTTACCCTCAAGAAGACGGCACCTATATTTTGCAACCGGCAAATGCCTCAATGGAACCTATCTACTGTGACACCCTCGAAATTCGTGGTGTTGTATCTGGTGTAATTCGACGTTATTAACAATAATTCGCTAGACTGTAAGTAATGAATGACTACGCACTACTTACATTACGATTAGCTGCCGGAATTGGCCTGGCTAGTCACGGGTATTCAGCTGTAATAGATGGTGGGCCTGAGGCGATTGAGCAGTTTGCAGGCTTCCTAGGTTCTCTTGATTTTCCGCAGCCACTTATTTTTGCGTGGGTTGCTAAGCTTACAGAGTTAATCGGTGGCGTGTTGGTAGCGCTTGGCGCATTCAGTCGCATTTCATCTTTTTTGTGTGCGGTAACCATGCTTACTGCGATTTTAACGGCACACCTTGGCGACGAATTTAGTAAATGGGAAACAGCCTTTTTGTACTTGGCTGCCATGTCAACAATATTAGTTGCAGGCGCAGGGCGAATTTCCATCGATGCTAAACGTCGTAGGCAGCATTAGTCTCTAGTCGCAGAAAAGCTACCTGTTGTTTCATAAAGAAAAGAGCTGCCAGTGCTAACTTGGATGTGGGTCGATCCATTGAAATAGTCTTTATTTAATGACATATAACCGTCTATGTCATAATTTATCAAATTACCAGTATCAACAGCAACATAAGATAGCGAACCAAGAAACCGTCCATCATCACTCAATGACCAACTGTAATCCACCGATGATGCTGGATCAACGATATCGACCCCCAAGCTATCAAGGTAAAGATAAGACAAATAAACTTCATCGCTTGCGGACCACTCTGCGTTAGCAAAATCAGTGAGAAGAGGGTCATTATCATCTAAAAAGCTGAAAGTAAACTGGCCTACTAAATCGTTGGAACTAAAAACTGCCTTGTCTGCAGAAAACGTGCCAACCGCATTGAAAAGGATATCGCCGTTTAGGGTTAGAGTAGTGACGCCTGTTCCGCTGCCGACGGGGGTGTAATGTCTAGACCAAGACTTGCAAGGTAGAAAAAATCTAGAGTTATCCCACCAGAGTCAATCCAACGCGCCTCAGCTTGATCATAAAAATTTGGGTCGGCATTGTCCTGAAAATGAAATTGCCATTGCCCGAGCAAATCATTATCTGAAAACCGTGTGGAAGAGTCGGAAGAGTCTAGCGCACCACAGGCAAAACAATTCAACGTCAGCAGTAGAGAGAGCAGAAGTTTCATGGTGAGTGAGTATACATAAAAAAAGCCCATCAAGTTTTTATACTTGATGGGCTTATTTATTTAAAGTCCGGCACTGACCTACTTTCACGCAATGCACTATCATCGGCGACTACTTCTTAACGACCGAGTTCGGAATGGAATCGGGTGTGACCAGCAGTCTATGGGCACCGGACAAATGGTGGTTCGAAGTGTAATCTCAAAATCGTTTGCGAATATTTTATTTCGCTGCTCTCGAAAGAGCGGCGAAAGGAATCAAGCCGTTCGGGTTATTAGTACAGCTCGCCTGAACACGTTACCGTGCTTA